>Ga0209004_1000009_pt1 | contig 47511 bp, 37 predicted proteins | sample TexAe_RefH0_M1_FD_187948 | JGI IMG/M metagenome (GOLD analysis project Ga0209004, IMG submission 187948) | Forest soil microbial communities from Davy Crockett National Forest, Groveton, Texas, USA - Texas A ecozone_RefH0_M1 (SPAdes) (version 2) | ecosystem: Environmental > Terrestrial > Soil >... | reverse complement strand
TCTCGCACGTAATCCAGCTTGGGAACGGATGGATTGACGCTCGCAATTTCGAAGGCATTCTGTTTCGTGATCCGGCGCACCAGCTCTTTTGCCTTTGCCCCTGCACGATTCAGGTCTTCGATGACCTGATATTCGAGTTCTGGAGCCCTTTTGTCGAAGGGCGTCATGGTTGACTCATGGTTTATGGCCACTCGATATTGCACTTGGCCGGCCTGCACGAACAGCACATAGTGTGGATTGCCGCCTGACTGCGTTGCAAAATCGACGAGTTGACCAGTTAACAGTCCATAGTTAGGCAGTGGCATCAGGCCTCCGTGAATTCTGTGATACTGCATTCAGGTCGCTAGGTAGATGACGCAAATACTTCTGATAGGGCTTAGGCAGTCCTTTATGTTCGGCGATTACGTGCCAATCGGCCCGTCCCAGATGCGGAGGTTCCTCGCGGAGAACTTCGGGCCTTCAGCTGTAGCAGTCTTGGACGAGTCGTAGGTGAAACTTTCTTGCGGCTCCCGCAGTCCCTGCCTAACTTGGTTTGCGGTTGACGCAAGTTCATCGGACGCGCCCAATTCGTTTGCCTCGAAGGCGCTCAACCAGCCTCCATAAGTCGGGTTGGGAATGAGAATGAAATCGCGGCCGAACAATGGCAGATCCTGCCAAACTGACGCACGGCGGCTCTCGATAGTAGGAAACTCACCAGCCTCGGCAGAGCCACTTGGACCAAATACTCGGCCATAGTACTCTGCGTAATCAGAGAGGTTATCACCGACTGAGAGGATGATCTCGAATTTGCGTGCCACTGTGCAAAAGACACGCTGCATGAATTTGTTTGCCAAGCGGAAGGTCCGCTTTCCATCGGGCCTGTCGATTTGGACGTCCGGCATCCTCTTCATAAAGAGTCGAGTCTTGAAAGCATGCTCAGGTCGGGTGCCATCATCTTCTTCAATGCGAAATTCCTCTGGTGTCAGAGCACCAAAACCCATGAGGTTGCGAGCAGTGCCAACACGAGTTTCGTTGAGGCGAGTAGTGATAAAGATCGGAGTAACTCCGGCTTCTTGAACGAATCGAACGAACTCAAATCCGCCTGGTACCGCACCGGATTGGGACGCATTGCACCATGCTTTCCAAGACGTCTGCTCGTCGAAATTGTAGCCCGAGCCGATCTGCCAGGCAGCGTATGGCGAATTATCAAAAAGCGTTTCGTCCAAGTCGAAGATCACGGCGGGTTGACGAAACGTCGCGGATCGGAGGCGTTCGAGGAGCGCGTGCCGCGCCAATTGGTACATCTGCGCGCACAGCGCGATATACTCCGCGCTGGTGGCTTGAAAGAGAAGTCCATGCAACGTATTGTGGGCTGTCATTGGTCGGAGTGGGCTGTTCATAAGCATGGCTCTCTCTTGTTTCACGGCACGATTTCGAATGATGGGCCCGCGGTGTAGTTGCCGATACCGCAAGGTTCTTGCATGAGATCGACCGCCGCTATGCGCATCGCATGCATCATCGGAATCCCTTCTTGGAGGGCATCCGGAAACCCGTTGCACGCGTTGTGAAGGTTCTTGAGCAACTTCGTGTAGATCCGGTTGAACTCGCGTGCCTTCTTGTGAAGCCCAGGCCGGACGGTGAACATGCTCATCTTCGGATTGGGGACCATGTTGTAGACCGCGTTCCAATCCACCCGCAAGAGATCGCCGGAAGGCGCGTCACTAGGCTTGTCGTGCGGACGGTAGCGGCGCTCGTGGAAGATCTCGTTGAACCGGAAATAGTGAGCATATTCCACATCGTCGCCGAAGGACGCGCCGTCTCCGTCCTCGATTGAACCGTCGATTCCCTCTCCCTGCCCCACGATCTCGTCGAGCGCGTCTTCCGCGTCGTCTAGGTTGCGGACGCCGAACAGCTTTCCTCCGCTGCCGTAGTAGTGTTCGTTCGTTACCTGCTTTTGCGTGCCGGTAAATATGCCTTTCGGGTTCTTCTTCTTTGCCTTGTGGTCGAGACGTCGTAGCGCCTCACGCACGGACGCGTAGAACTCGCCGATCGACCGGAACTGGCCAGTTTTGGGTGGCTTGGTGAGAGCCGCTGGACGTTCGATGCGAAGGAAAGTATTGACGGCATCCTTGGAAAAGCGCAGCAAGTTTACCGGAAAACTGGTCGCGATCTTCGGCATCTCATGCGGGTATGTGGGCAAGGGTTCCTTGCTGCTGCCGATGACGGGCTTGCCACCGATCGCGTTTAGGATGTTGGCCGCCAGCGTCATGTGAAGCATCTCTTCCACCGCGACCGTGCGGATGATCCGAGCGGCCTCGGGATTCGTGCTCTCATGAATCGAATAGAGAGCGCATAAATATGGCGGAATGGTGAAATGCTCCAGCGACACGGCGAATTGAAGGGCCTGGCGCAAATCTTCGATCTCTTCAAAGACTGGGGTATCTGGCGCCAGAGTCAGAGGCTGATCGGAGCGAATGAATCGGTGCCTTTGCGGATTCCGCTCCTGGCGGTAGAGCATATTGTTAGAAGTCATGTCACGCTTCCAGTTGTCTCAGAATGGCTTCGGCCGATTTAAACGCCAGCGCCGTCATCGTGAGCGTTGGATTGGACGTGCCCAGGGTCGGCATGTTGCCGCATCCGGCCAGGAAGAGATTCTCGTGATCCCATGTGCGCATATCCGGATCGACCACCGACTCTCTCTTGTCGTTTCCCATCCGGTGCGTTCCGACGATGTGCCCGGCGCCACGCGATGTGTAGCCCGACCCTTCAAATTCCCAATAGTCCGGCTCGCTCACTAAATACTCGGTTTTGTCCATGATCTGGTTCACCTCGAAAATCCGGTTGGATATGAGCTTCGCAGCACGGAAGGCTTTCTTGACGTAGTCCGAGGAGTCGTAGTGAATAACCGGGCGGTAATTGCCAATCCTGTCCTTGTATCTCGGGTCGATGGTGACACGATTTGATGGTTGTGGATCCTGCTCGCACTCAAAATGCAGCAGTATCTGTCGCGTCAGGTCATGGTTCAGCTCTCTCCGCAGTCTTTTGCCGAATATTCCGTTTGCGACCTCCTTAGCCACATTGCTTCCCGGCGAAAACTCCGGCCAGCCCCAGCCCCAGTTATCGATAGGACAGATCCAGGCCGCATGCTCTCTTCGAAACTCGCCGTCGCGGAACGAACAAATATTGGTTGTCGAACCCGGACCGCGAAACGGAAAGACCGGCGTCGGAAAGAGCCCCCACGTGAGCAGACACATGTGGTCCATCAGATTACGCCCAACCTGGTCGCTCGAATTCGCTGCGTTCGAAGCCAGGAGCAGCTTGGCGTTCTCGATGGCGCTCGCCGCAAAAATGTAGACCTTGCCTCTCGCAACGTGCTCGCGGTACACGCGGCTATCGTCCGACTCGTAGCGCTTGTAGCGTACTCCGGAGATGCGGCGTGAATCGGGATCGACGACGGCTTCGCATGCTACGGCCTGGGAGCGGATCTCAAGAAGGTACGGATTCGCTTCCTTGGCGCGCTTCAGTGTCTTGAGCGCGTTATATTTTGCTTGAACAGGGCAGATTGGCACGCATGCCGCGTTGCCTTCGCAACGTTGACCGGTGTACGAATCCCACAAGGAACCTACCGGCGTGTACCCTGCATGCAGGCGTGGTTTCATCACCAGTTTCTGCCCGATCCGGTCCCACGCAACTCGTTCGAACCCGTATTTCGGATTCGGATCGGAGTTTCTTCCCTGGGGCGTGCTGCAACAACGCACCACATGTGACCCGGCGAGATAAGGATTGCAAACCTCAAGCTCCTCAGTGAGTTGAAGCATTTGGTGATCCAGATAGCTCTGCGGGATTTTCTTCATCGGGAATTCATATCCCGAGCTGAAATAATCCGCACCGATGTTCGGCAGACTCCTCTGTTGGTCAGCCACGTCGCCGGATACACCGATTTCGAGCTCGGCCATTTCGTAGTACGGCCGAAGATCCCCGTAGCGGAAGGGCCAGTCGACTGCATGACCATACATGGTCTTCATCTGGAAATCATTCGGCAGCATGCGCAGCGTTGTGCCGAGCCAATGCTGAGTCGTGCCTCCCGGGCCTACCCAGTTGTCGCTGCCGAACGGCAACGGTCCCTTCTGCACCAAGTAGCCGGACTTATGATCCATCTGTTCGACCGGCTGCACTTCAAGCACGTCGGAGGAGGGAGCGTTCTTTAGCTTCGGGTAAGGGGAATTGGGGGCCTTCGCCAACGCCTTGTAGAACGTGTCCAGATAGGTCATCTGGTTCTGGTATGCTTGAGGGCCGCCGAGCGCCATCCCTGATTCGAGGCCTGCGTCAAGCAAAAGGACCTTCTTGCCAGCATCGGTCAGAGTCTTGGCGATAACAGCTCCCGCAATGCCGGAACCGACAATCACCGCATCGTAATCACATTGTTCCATGGACTTATTTTTGCCCGTCAGTGTCGTTGAATCGCGGAATTGGCTTTCTCTCCCAGGAAGCGTAGCCGGGCTGCTTCGCGCCGGCGGGATGGGTCTCGGCCGTTGCCCAGATCAGCCCCTCTTGGTAAGTCTGAGAACTGATCATCGCCATCCGCGCCTGTGGCGGCTTCACGTCGCTCTGGTTCATGGTGGTCCAGATGCCGGTGTACCACATCAAGATGATTCGCTGGGCCAGTCCGTCGTATGGCGAGTGGTCGATGAACGTGGCCTTAATCTCATCGTCCACATCGAGGCTTGTCAGCACCTGTCTGGCCTTCTCGAAGAAGGCGCGGATGCCATCCTGATCTTCCTCCTTCATGAGCATGCAGTAATAAGTTTCGAGCATGTCCGTCTGCTCCAGCTCATCCGTGGAGTAGCCGGTGAGCTTCGACGAGAGATTCAGGAATATCGGCAAATCCGGATCGATATCCTTCAGTGCTGGCTCCGTGCTGAGATTGGTGTTTGGCATTTCAACCCGCTTTCGGGCCCGGCTCGCGCGTCAGCGCCCGGATGAGGTCCGCCTGTTCCGGATATCGCTGGATTAGTTTGCCGCGGTCGCCGATGGTGTAATCTACTGGGTCAAAACCCGGCGCCATGCTAACTCCCATCAGCGCCCACAATCCACCGGCTGTCAGATGTGAACCAAGCCACGTGCCGCCAGGGATGACTTTCATAGGACTCTGCCCGAGCGCCAAGTTGTTTCCGAAAATGCAGACCTCGGCCGGAACATGCTCGTTCTTGAGTTTGTCCGGATAGAGCAGCAGCATTTGAACCGGATCACCGGCGTAAAAGTGATAGAGCATGTCACCGGTCACTCGATGCATAACGGAACAACCCGGGGCCTCGAGAAAATAGTAGATAGCGCCGCAAATCGAACGCCCTTTGACCGTGTGCGGGAAATGTGTGAGGATGCCGTCTGGAACGGTGATCGTGGAGTTGTAGACGTTTGCGAAAAAACCACCCTCCTGCGGGTTCGGCTCCAGTTTCAGCCGGTTCTTGATGTCTTGCGCGGTGGGCATGACTGTTACGAGCCTCCCTTCGCGAGCAGGATCGTCCTCGTGAGCGGGCTTAGATCCACGGGGTCTTTGCGGGGAATTTTGCGTGGCGTGGCGTGGTAAGGGGAACCAATCCCTTGCTGAAACTGAAGCCAGCCGTCTGCGTTCCACCGCTGTTGCACGGCCAGAAGCCTGTCGTACTCGTTACGGTAGTACATCTTCTGCCAATCGACCAGCAGCGGATCAATGTAATTGATGTACGCTCCCTGAGCGTGCTCACCTAACGCATCAAAGAAATCGACAGCCCATTCAATGTTGGGTCGCGCCTGTAAGGGCTGTGCGGAATCCCACTCGGACTTGAGTTCAAAGGTAAAAGCGCCGTCGCGATGAGCGTAGGATGACGTGTCCGAACCATGCCTGCTGATCGCGCCACCGGTGTGGGTCCAAACGATGTACGAGTCAGTCGACACCGCGCGTCCCATGAATTGCTTGCAGATCTTCGCAACGTCCTGATTCAATGTGCCAGAACCTAAAACGAGAGACCGGATATACGCGGAATGTCCGCGGACTTGCGTGCTCGTACCAACGAAATCCTCCCACTCCGGTAGCGTCATCGTATAGAGCTCAATATCGTTCGGCTTGAGGGCCAGGAGCGGCCTAAGGAGTTCCACGGCCTCGCTGAACGGGCCATTAAAGACAGGGGTGAACCGAAGGCCCAGTGATGGATTTCCGCCCAGCCGTTGGTTCGGGAAATTCCGCATCATCCCGTAAACCGCCATTTCCTTAGGCAAGGTCGCAACCCATTCGTTGTAGAAGGCGAGAGTTTCATCGATGCGATAGAACGGGAAGTCGATCTGACCCATGGTCGGGCGGGGAACGTTCGTTTTCATCAGATGTAAGTCGATCGTAGTGACCACACCGAAATTTCCGCCGCCGGCGCCCCGCAGAGCGCGAAATAATTCCCGCTTATCGGGGTCTACCTTCTTCGAGTTCTTGTCGAATAAGTCGTCATTCAACTCGAACACATTTCCGCAGGTGGAGACGAATTCCATTCCCCGGACGTTGTCGCACCCTAAGCCGAAGGACCGCGAGATGAAACTATAGCCTCCGCCAAGCGTGAACCCAGCGACGCCGACGCCGGCGCAACCTCCGCCTATTACTGTGTAGGGGCTCTGGCGGTCACGGAGGAAATCGTAGACGCTGATCCAGCGCGCGCCGGCGCCCACGCTCAAGCGCGTTCCTTCCTCCAGCCTTGTCGCGTCCGTCAATTCGCTCCCGTCGTCCTTCAACAATTGGATCGCGTTGATGTCTCCAAGATCGAGCACGACGCCCTCGCCGTTGAGACAGTAGCCGGCAGCGCTGTGCCCGCCAGCCTTCGTCGTCATCGGCACACCCCGGTCGTGGCAGTACGCAACAATCTTCGAGACGTCATCTGTGTTAGTCGGCCTGGCCACAAGGAAGGGCCTCAGGCTGACGCGGCCATTGTCGATTGATAGCGAATCGGAATAACCTGGATCTCCTGCTTCGAGAACACGGCCGAGAATCATTCCGCTCAAATCACGGCGAATCAGGTCCACTTCGGCGTTTGTCATGGCGATCTCTGTCACTGATTACGTTTCCCAATCTGGTGGAAGCTTCGCAACTTACTTCCGATCGTTCTTCGCCTTCGGCTTAGCGGTATCTGGCGTGATTTCGAGCGCTAGGTACGAATCGTAAACAATTCTCTCCGGGCTCATGCCAGCGGACTCGGTGATAAAGTCCTCGTGAGTCGGCGAATTGGAATAGGCGTTGAAGGCATCTATATCGTCGAAAATCATGTGAACCGACACTTCAAAATTCGTCCCGCTGACGTCGCGGTGAATCTCGAGAGCGCGCACACCAACCGAGAAGTGCCGCTGTCCATGGTGACCACCGAGATACTTTCTGCAGAGTCCGACGAAGCGGTCTACGAGTTCAGGTGATGAATCGCAAAGTTGGAAGAAGAACATGTGAGCAAAGGGCTTTACGCTCTCGTAGCATTTTGTCTTCGGCATAGATCAAACCCCTAACTCGTCGCAATTCTTTGATGGACTGCTCCAAATCAAGTCAGCTCACTGTAAGCAGTCTCAGGAAACTGATCGAAGGCGTGAAGAAATACTCAGCGCCTTTGTTCTTAACGAAACCACCAAAACTAATATCTGGAGTAGCCGGGTCTACGGCATTGCCCCACTGCGTCGGCAATCGACGGGGCTGGAGATCGGGCTGGGCAGGCTTAAAGGGAAGGCCGCTTGGCAATGGAGACAGTTGCCCAATTACCCCATCAGGTCCGATATTCCTTCCGGCGATATGACCATGATTTGCCCAATTATTCTGTATGAACTCGAATTGTTTGCCGATGTGGGCTTGATAACTCATAAAGAGCAAGCCAACACCGGTTTCAGGTCGATTGTCATTCAGTTGGCCGCCTGTTACAGTTAGCAGGTTTTCGTTGCCTTTGCCGAAGCGACTCACATCTTGGTAGGGAATCGCTCGCCGCGTGAGCCGGACAGAATGTACAAACGTCGGAGGAACGACCTTGATGTCGTTACGCGGATTGGTAATGCGAGTATGGGCGAAGAACGGGCATTTAGCGCCGTACTGTGTATGAGAGCTCGGAGGTGGGGGGCTTTCGTTACTGTAATCGAAATCGTTGGAGATCTGGGATTCGTAACGGATATCGCCGGTAAAGCCGCGGGATGTGATTAGGGGATTGCCGTTCCTAAAACGGCCGACGATCATGGCGCCAGCCATGTCCTTGTTCACGATTCCGTCAGCATCCATGATAGGCGGAATCGAGCGCTCCTCGGCGCTCATGAAACCCGCAATGTTCTGCTCCAGCTTTCTAAAGACAAGAAAACTGCCGAAACTGTTGAAGTCCTGGCCGTGAGGATCTGGCACCAGGACCAGATTTAGCGGCTCCGCATCGTTCCAGTTGTTATTGTTTGCTTGGGCGTCAATTTCGTCCTTGAAGAACAACGGTTGACTGATGCCGTCGGCATAGCCGAAGTGTTCGATCCCGATGTGGCCGGCATGCGCGGCTTCGCGGTAAAGGACATGCCCCTTCTGATTAAGCAACACCTTGCTGAAAGCCATCGCCGCTTGGACGATGCTTTCGGCGAGTTGCGAAGCTTTGTTAGGGTCGTCATCCGCCACCAAGAGCAAAACATCGACATTATTTTGGAAAGGAGGTTCCCAATTAGCCCTTACATCGCCATCTCCCAGTTTAGTGGCGCTCGCCTTTGCACCAGCAGGGAAGGCGGCCGGATCGCCTACGATGCTGTTGGCGGGAGTCTGTAGTTCTTTCGGTAGATGGTCGCTGTCGAATCCCAGTGCGGCATAGCCAGTGGCGGAGATGGAGAGCGTGAAGACCGCGCCGCCGTCGGCGCCCGTCGTCTTGAACAGTTGGCGACCTTGTTCTAGCTTCCAGGCGCTGGTAATGCGATCGGCTGCGAATTCAGCGATCCAAGTCTTCGCTTCGGCTATTTGGGAAGGCCGCAACTCCAGGAAAACGTGGTGTGCGAAAGCCCGGCCGTGCCCTTTCAGAATATTTGCCTGAAGATCGTTCAGCATCGGCTGGAAGGCTGGATTTCCTGGGTCGATGTTAGATCGAGTTAGATCCAGTGCTGATCGCTGTGACACCCAATTGTTTTCTGCCACGAATCCCAGTCCCCCAATCATTCATTTGGGAAAACCGCCACTCTCGTCAAATTAGTGATTGCAGGACGCCGGCAGCACGCATTGGACGCGACCACTTGTCGGCAAGCCTTCCCTGCAACACAGCATCAACTGCGCTACTACGTTTCAGATCTCTGAGGAAATTGGGAAGAAGAAATCATTGCAAAATCGACGTAAGACAATCATCAACTGTCTGCCCTCTTTTGCTGCGCTTTGAGGCGATGATGGACGGATCTAATTTTTGATGATGTCGGATGAAACGAGACGGGGGAGACTGCAACAAGCTAACCTAGCTGAATTGTGGAAGTCAACAACATTTTGAAAAGATCATTTGAGTTTAGGACAACGCGGCGTGAGCTTGCCGCTGCAGGTATCGTGAAAGAGCTGATCGGGACGCGACAATGGTTGACGGCGTTACCTCCACGAAGAGCAAGATATCGCTCATCTCAAAACAAACCGTGTGGGCATCGTGCGGCACCCTTTGGGGATCGCGAATCCCTAGTCGCTTAGAACTGGAAGTCAAGGAATGAAATAAAAAGGATTTGGCAGTTTCACCGAGTGCTCCGCTTGTGGATCCCCGACTAGATCGCTCATCTGGTCGCCAACGTTTAGAACGATTCGGTATCCTTTGGAAACAATTTTTGCGCGATCTCCAGACTTGTATTCCGAAACGGTCTGATCTTTCGGGTGATCTTCGGGCCGCAAATAAAGATCCTCCCAATGATCGTAGCCTTCGGCCTTCAGATTTGCTGCAGTGTCTGCCCTCTGCCCTTCCGGCCTTCCCGTAATGAAGAACACGGCTACTTTGTCCTTTTCGGCCTCTTCGAAGATCCGCAAGGTGCTCGGAATCGCCTTACCGCAGCGAAGAACTACGCACGAGTTTGAATCTGCCGGAATATAGCCGAAGTCGTCGTGAAGCTCAACCGCCCAGTTTGAGAGAGCGGTTTCGTCGATATCAAGGACGATTGCCAGTTTGTCACCCGGTTTCGCCGTTGCGAGGCTCTCCTTTAGAAAATGAATCGCGATGTCCGCCTGACGTTCCAACTGCGGGCCATAACAAGTTGGCTCCGAGCAGGAGTGATATCGCTGGAGATCCAGCTTGACCGTATTAAGATTCGTCGGCTCATCTTGAGGGGTGGCTACACCTTGCTGTGCAATTGCCGAGCAACAGCAAGCCAGGACGATCAAACTAACCCATCGGCTCATCGTGCTTTCCTTCTTATTGCAAGATGGCGACCACAATACCATGAGTGGATTGTCACGCCTCAAAAATCAAACAACCATCAGATCGCAAGTTTGATCGAGCAAGAGAAGATTCAAAGATCACCCGCGAACAAATGGGGAAGAGAGTCGAGACCGACTATGCCCCACGTGGCATGAAGATACCCTCACCCTTATTGAACGAAAAAGGGCATAAAATTCCTTTGCGTCATTACGATTTCTCTTTGCCGTGGGCGCAGCAACTCCCCTTTGAAAGCTAGCCACGTCCCAGAAAAGACGCACATTGGAAACGAAGGCGCGTTTCGGGTTACTATCTTAGGGCTGGAATAATCAAATCAATCGGTCCCTCATTGTCGTTCCCCGTTCGGCTTGAGTGCACGGCATTGAGTCATCGATCGTCCTTCCATCTCCCATTTGCAGTGCTGTGTCCAGATCTGATCCGTGGTCGTCGATGCGTTAGCGCGCGCTTTCGAGTTAGGAGGTTCTGTGTCGGGCCGATTGCGATCGGAACTTGTGTGGCGGTCCCCGGAATCGGTTTCCTCTCAACCCCACGCAGTAGCGGCACCTGGTCTTGAGACGGGGCGAGAACGACCGGGATTCGGCGTGCATCTGGTTGCGCGCGAACAAGCGATCCGGCTTCTCTGGATTGGCGCCGAGGTCGAGCATGCACTGATGGTGCAATATCTGTATGCGGCCTATTCGCTGAACCTCCACCAGGAAAACGAAGAGGAGAAGCGAAAGGTACAGGACTGGAGGGGCACGATTCTCGAGATAGCCCGGGAAGAGATGGGACATCTCGCCACGGTCGAGAATCTTCTCACCCTAATCGGTGGCCCGCTCCACTTCGATCGAGAGGATTTCCCAATCGCCGATCCTAGTCTGTGGCCGTTTCCCTTTGAGCTCGAACCGCTGACCAAGCTGTCCTTGGCCAAATATGTCCTCGCTGAAACTCCTTCAGAACAAGTTCTGGCCAAGCTAGGACTGAAGGACGAGATCGACGCCATCAAGAAGTCCCTTGAGGTTGAGGGTGATCTGACCGTCCATCGCGTGGGGCTGATTTACGACAAGATCAACCAGCTCTTCACAGCCAATCCCATGCCCGAGGGACCCAGTGTTCCGCCCTATACCGACCAGCATCCATCCATTCGAACTGTCGATATCCAGGCAGCGAGTGAGAAATACCAGGTGACGCCGGCCGCGTGGGGGCTTGGTTATCGTGATCTTCTGATCGAGACCGCACACGACCGCGACTCGGCTCAAAAGGCGATCCAATTGGTCTCCGAGCAAGGAGAAGGGACCTCTGTCCCCGCCGACCTTGATAGCTCCCATTTCGGGAAATTCCTCAAGATCTACCGCGAGTTTCCCGATGCCAGCTCCTGGAGGCCCTCAAACGAAGTCGCAACCAATCCCGTGACCAAGCCGCATGTTCATGATCCAGCCAGAAAGATTAAGGACCAGGCCAGCTCTTGGGCCGAGTTGAGCAATCTGCGCTATCAGATGCTTCTGCTCTATCTGCATCATTCCTTCCTCATCGAGAGGACGCAAGATTCCCGCTCTTCGGGTACACGAGGGTCCTTGATCTCGTGGACCTTCGGCGAAATGTATAACCTCCGATCGTTGGCAGAGATCCTGATGACCATGCCGCTCGAACCAGGGTCGAGTCTGAAGGCGGGCCCGCCCTTTGAGATGCCGTACACGCTTGCTTTGCCGAGCCGAGAAACTGATCGTTGGCGGACGCACCGCGACTTGCTGCTCGCCTCGATTGCCTTGGTCACCGAGATCAGTCAGGCTCAGCCCGCGCGGTCTGGTTATCTCGACGCGCTGCTAACTTCAGATCAATCCACACTGGCGCAAATCAATGCGCTGGTAGGAGCGTGATAGATGGGAATCAAAAGCATCCGCATCTTCCCCCCGCTCGCCGTAGCGCGGCTCGGCTCCTCACCAATCCCTCTCGAGAACTACGACCTTCACATCGAGGACGCAATTGGCCCGCGCAAGATCGTTCCCGCCGAGACCCTTCTCGTCGATGAAGAGGGAAATCTGACGGAGTTTCATTCTCCCGGTACGGTGGCCTTTCGTGATGATCAAGGATTGATCCATCCCGTGGCCCCTTTCTTTGAGGTCTGGGTCCAGTTAGAGGGCTCAGAAAATTGGGTAGCCCTGACCCAGTCGCTGCTTGAAAACCACGGTGCCAAGACCACGTCGGTGGTTTGGACAGTGCGTGTCGGAAACCATAAGATCTACCGGCGGACGGCTGACCCGGAGGATCGGATCGAGGCGACGACAAGCGGGTTCAGTGATCATCGCCGGCATGAACTTCTCGGAGAATCAAAGCACTTCCTTCCAAACGAAAAACTTCCCCTCGGCTTCGTCCAATATGTGAGACCGAGCGACAGATACCCAGAGATCAGGCTGCGCTTCACTCCGGCCCATGGCAAGGTCTACGGATCGGTATCCGACACCAAGGATCCGTTCGTAGTGAAGCCTCTCTATGTCGGCAGATGGCGTGGCTACTCCGAACCCGGCAATCCCAAGAATGACTACGAAGGCAGGCGCTTGACCAATCCAAGCCAGATCTACGCTGGCTATGACACGCCCAGTCCCTCGGATCCAGACGATTCGCTCCATGTTTCCTATGGCTATGTTGATGACGAATGCGATGGACTGGTCGAGGTATCGCTAACCATAGGCCAAACGACTTTCACCGCCCACGCGCGAGTCGCGGCGGGACCGCCGACCTTTGCCCCGGACAGCATGCCAGTCCGCACGGTCGCAGACGAACTCGAACAGGCTTTGCTCGGTCCCACGGCCACTGCCTCTGCCGACGAGGTTGAAACCGTCAAAGACATCGTCCGTCGTGCACTGGAAACCGTCCGCTTGATGAACACTGCACAGATGAACAAGGCGGCAGTCAAGACCCGTGGGGTTGGTATGGCCCGAATGGATAGCCTCGACTATAGCCGGGAATCGGAGCCGATCTTCGATCCCGAGGTCGCCGACTCTTTGGCCATTCGCGCGCGCCATGAGCGGGTTCTGTTGGCGCTTGAGAGCGGCTCTCTGCCGTGGTTTGCTCGAGTGCTGCGGGACTATGACAAGGTCGGCGACCTCACCGAGGATGGTCGCAGGAAGATGCCGGGCATGATGCGCAATGCAGATGGCCGACATCTGGCTCTGACTCGGAGACAGGTTTCGAAGGTTCGAGCGGTCGCCGAGTACATCGCCTCGAACGAGACAATTCCCAAGCCTGCTCAAAGAGTCACTCGGGTTCGGCCCATCAACCTCACAGCACAACTGACCTATCGTGCCCAGGGGAATCCGCCCAGCAGTCAGCCCGACAGTGCCATCTCCAATGCCTATCCGGGCCTTGAGATGGACTTCCGCAACATCTGGCGAAAGATCTTCGAGGGGATCATCTTGCACGAGTCGCTGAACTTTGTTTTGGAAGTGGAACAAAGTGAGTTCGCATCGTTAAAGGGAATGCGACTGCTGCGCGCGGCCGGGATCGAGCTCACTGCGCCGGTGACGGGACCGAACGCGGATGGGGTCGTCGGTCCGTTGAAAGACACCACCTTCTCCGAGGATCGCATGGCTCTAGAATGGTCCAATGCTCTTGCCGCTTTGGTCCATCAGTACCAAGGGCAAGAGGTCGATTGCGATTTCGAGAGTCTCGATCATAAGAACCAGCAAACGGTGCGGCTCAGAGTGCGGCGCTTCTTTGACGAAGGCACCGCCGTCATCGCGCGCGATATCGCCGAGCCCGGTGCCTTGACTCAGAGCCTTTGCGCCCCCTGGCAGAACGATTATCGAGAGTGCGCCTGTTTCTATTGGGCGGCCAACCGTCCCGACTTTGTGAACGTGGAAGTTGGGCCCAACGGATCAGCTTCCGGCAACAATTGGATGCAAAGAGATCGCAATGCGAATACGCCCAAGGTGTACATCAACGACGACTGGCTGGATGATCGTCTCTATTCGCATACCGAGGTGATGCAGAACTGGGAGAAGCTGCTGCGCTTCATTATCGGCAATCAGGATGAACCCCCGATTCCATCATGACGCTCGTACAGATTGCTGGCACATTCCGGGAGACCGAGTATCCACAGGAGGATGTCCGCGCCTTCGATGTGGACGGCAGCGCCTATGTCCTGATTGTCGACGGCTCGCGGGTGTATGCAGTCGATGAGGACACTTCCGCCCTACTGAGAGGCAGCTTTCGCCCCGAAGACCTTGAGTTCCTCGGCCTTGAGAGTCGCCGAACGATCAGCGATACTCCACCTTTCTCGATGCCCATCCGCTCTCTCTCCTTGGCGGTTGCCGAAAAGTGCAACCTTGGATGCAGCTATTGCTACGCCCAACAAGGAAGCTTCGGGCACGAACCGCGCAGCATGGATCGGGAAGTCGCTCTCGAGGCGGTTTCGCTTCTGTTTCGCGATGCGGGGCCTCGAGACAGAGTCAACCTGTCCTTTCTGGGAGGAGAACCGCTTCTCAACCGCTCACTCATCCGAGAGTGCACAGAACTGGCCCATCGACTCGGCCAAGAGACCGGTATCGGAATCGGCTATTCGATCACCACCAATGGGACCTTATTGACGATCGAAGATGGCGAGTTCTTCGAAAAGTATGGATTCGCGGTTACGGTGAGCCTGGATGGGGTGGGCGAGATCCACGATGCGCTTCGTCCCTTTCGCGATAGCCACGGCTCCTACACAAGAATCGTCGCCAACGTTCGGCCCCTCCTTCAAATGCAATGTCGGATGCAGGTCTCGGCGAGGGTCACCGTGACGCCCAAGAATCTCCAGCTTCGCGAGACGCTCGACGAGCTTCTAGGCCTGGGCTTCCATAGCGTGGGCTTCTCCGCCATGTTGCATGCGCCTTCCGGTAGGGAAGAGATGGCCAGGAACGATCTCGACCAGATGCTCGCGCAGATGATCGATTGCGGAGAGGAATTTGAGCGACGTACGTTGCGCGGAGAGCGATATGCCTTCTCGAATCTCGCCACTGCGATCGAGCAGATTCACAAGGGAACCCATCGTCCCTATCCGTGCGGGGCGGGTGCCGGATATTTCGGCGTTTCCGCCGATGGTGGGCTTTACGCCTGCCATCGTTTTGTCGGTGACCCTGTGGCATTGTTTGGCGATGTTCAACATGGTCTGAAGCCTGAGGTGCAATCAGAATGGCTTCGCGCCCGGCATGTCCATGCGCAGACTCCCTGTTCGGGTTGTTGGGCTCGCTATCTCTGCGGTGGTGGGTGCCATCACGAAGTCATCCATCGAGGCCGGCCAGCGTGTGGGTACATTCGCGGTTGGCTTGATTTCGCTCTCAAAGTCTACGTGCGTCTGCGTAGAGATCGTCCGGAGTACTTTGTCTGAATGTTCGACGTGTGCATCTTGGGTGGTGGGCCGTCCGGTTTGGCCATGGCTTTGCGCCTGGCGCAGCTCGGCCGGTCGACCGTCGTTGTCGAGAAGGCTGCGTCTCCGACGCGACGGCTTGGCGAATCGCTGACCAACGGTGTTCTGCCCTTGCTCGGTGCTCTTCAAGTCCCGATTGAGCCCTCTGTTTTTTTCCATGCACCGCCCTCAAGGGTCTGGTGGACCGGGGAGCTCAACGTCCAATCAACGCGAGCCGGATTGACCGTCGACAGAGGAGTTTTCGACACGATCTTGTGGGAAGCCGCTGCGACAGCCGGCGTCACGGTAAGGAGGCCCGCTCGCGCCTTGAAGTTCGAGAAGAGAGAACACTGGTCTATCGCCCTCGATAACGGCCAGGAATTGAAGGCGCGATTCCTTGCCGATGCAAGTGGCCGTGCGCGCATTCTTGGGGGTAGGAAGAGAGCTCTTGGGCGGCAGACCTTGGCCATGTATGCCTACTGGTCAAACCCTGATTCGGGCAACCGGGAGACAGTGGTTGAGGCCGGAGGGTCCGAGTGGTACTGGGCCGCGTCCCTTCCGGACGGGAGCGTGAACGCGATCGTGTTCGTCGATCGCGAGGATGCGCGCCGAGAGCGATATCCAGAGCTCATTCGCAAATCGAAGTTGCTCTCCCCGTGGCTCGAAAAGGGACGCTGCGGAGAGATTCATCTTTGCGATGCCACGCCCTTTCTCGATGAGACACCGGCGACGGCCGGGTCGATCAAAGTCGGGGATGCGGCTCTTTCTGTCGATCCACTCTCTTCGCAGGGAGTTCAAATCGCAATGGGAACGGCTTTGCACGCAGCCGTGGTGATCAACACGATTCTCGATCGCCCCTGGGATAGAGGGCTAGCGAGCGAATTCTATCGGCGAAGGATTCAAGCATCCGCCCAATTCCATGCCCGTGCCGCGGCGCAGTTATATAGCATTCAGGCGCAACATACGCCCACCCGATTCTGGCAGGTGCGCGCAACGGCTGGTCCGGTCGAACGACCAGCGAAGGGTGTCCAGCTCCCTTCGCTCGATTGTCTCGTCCAAACCTCTCCACGAGCTCGGTTCAGGACGATCGCAACGGTCGACGAAGCATACGTTGTCGAATCAAGTGGCGTAGAGCTCGGCGACGAAATTTTCGCGCGATTGGGAGATCTGAGTATCGCAGCGCTGCTCGAGGAAGCGCGACGACCGATCGTGGCCCGGGACCTGGTGAAACAATGGACCGTCCAATTTTCGATTTCTTTTGCGTCACGAGTGTTTGAGTGGGCCTGGGACCGCTCACTGCTCGAAGCCGTGCCATAAGCGGCGTTTCAGAAGGAGGTGTTCAAAGTCTTTCGTCGGCCAAACTCGTCTCCAATCCCGGCTAGGTTTTCATAAGCAATCTTTCTTCAAGGAGGCGAAGCAAACATGGCAAAGACTGTGGACAAGGTAATTCTGACCAATTCGAGCGCCATCCAGGCCAAGTACGGAGTATCAGGACTCAGAGCGATTCAGGCTGCGGTCAAAGCTCTCATCACGGCAGACAAGACGCGAGGGCTCGCTACCGAACTGATCTTGCTCGATGACCGCGCCGACATGGCGCGATTCTCCGTTCCACCAGTTTCGGCCGCGAGCAATTCGAAGCAGAATAAAGACGCCGTCGACGCTATCTATCGCAAGCTCGCCCCCGACTATTTAATGCTCCTCGGTTCGATCGATGTCATTCCACACCAGGACTTGAAGAATCCTCTCTACACCACTCCGAGGGGAAGCGATCCCGATCCAATAGCTTGGGGCGATCTGCCTTATGCGTGCGAGGCCCCCTATAGCCGCAATATCCATGACTTTGTCGGCCCGACCAGAGTTGTGGGCAGACTCCCGGATATTACTGGTGGGACCGATCCGGAATACCTGGTGAGCCTCCTCAAAACAGCCGCGGGATACAAGCCCGTCGGACACCAAGACTTCATGGACTATTTCGCGGTGACCGCCGAGATTTGGCAGGCGTCGAGCAAGCTCTCGGTGACCAACACCTTCGGCGATGCCAAGAGCCTCGAAGACGTTCCGCCCCGAAACTACAAATGGAAGCCATCTCAGCTGAGCCGCCTCGCCCATTTCTTTAATTGTCATGGAGCGGATCGATCCTCCCAGTTCTATGGCCAGCCCGCAAGCGGAGCCAAAAAGTATCCTCCCTCGATGGATGCAGGTTACGTCCAGGGAAAGATCCATGAGGGCACGATCGTTGCAGCGGAATGCTGTTACGGTGGGCAGCTCTATGCTGTGACCCCAGCCGTCCCGCAAATGGGACTGCTCAATACCTATTTGTCCGACAAAGCCTATGGCTTTTTCGCGAGTACGACCATCGCCTATGGCCCAGACAAGGGCAATGGGCAGGCGGACTATATCTGTCAGTTCTTCATGAAATCGGTCGCCGCTGGTGCATCGATCGGGCGGGCAGCACTCCAGGCGCGGCAGCAGTTTGTCAAGACTGCTTCGCCGCCCGATCCGTCGGACATGAAGACCCTGGCCCAGTTCAATCTCTACGGAGACCCCTCCTTGACCCCCGTCATGGTGACGCAGGCGTACAAATCTCCGCTGGATCTGATGACTAAGGGAAAAGCCGTCGGCAAGAGCACGTTTGCGGCCGAACGCAGTGAGAGGAAGGATCGCAGACGGCAGCTCTTTACGACCGGCGTTCACATCGCCGAAACCGAGATCGTTCCCCGGCGAAGAGGGCGGGCGTCCAGTGCGGTGATCCGATCGCTGCGTGGATCGGCGCGTGAGCTCGGCTGGGAGACAGGAGAGCTCTTGTCCTTTCGACTTCTCCCAGCAGTGCAATCGAAAGCCCGATTGCCAAAAAGTCTGTCCACTCCGAGCGAATTGCCGACGGCCTACCATGTGCTGTTTTCATCGACCCCCAAAGGCGCGCATAATGAAGGCGAAGGCGGTGGAAGAGTGCTCTCGATTGTGGCTCTGATCGGAAAAGAGATCGATGGCAAGGTGGTATCAGTCACCGAGATTCACAGTCGATGAGGGATTGGATTCTCTTTTCAAAAATGGATGCGTTCGTCGGCAAAGTGATCAAGGGCCCCTTCGCTAAGGGCACGAAGAGCGAACATGAAGCGGTCTACCTTGATACCGGCAAACGCTCCTATGTGCTGCGTCGGCAAGGCGGAAACCCGTTTCAAGATCCGCAACTCGAGAAGTTGGTGGGCAAGAAGGTCCGATGCGAAGGTGAGTTGTCGGGCTATACCTTGATCATGGCGAACTGTCAGGTTTTGAAAGATTTGCCTTGAGCTGATCAGGCACTTCCTCAAAGAGGCGATCTGCTTTTAAACATGACTCAGGGTCGAGGATTCCGATGTACGGTGTTGGAACGCACTCTTATACTTGTTTATGTCCATCTTACGCGGCGAAAAACACGCTACGTCCCTGGTTCCCAAATCAGTGCCGCAGATCCCGCTTCATTCCGCCTTATCGGCCATCTGAATCGTCTTTCGGACGCGTAGCCGCCTTCGTACGCATTCAGCCCTGAACTGAGGCCTTTTCGATCGGATTTCTTGGAGAAAGACTCGTAAATTCGTAGGCTGGTTCCACACAACCAGCCCACTGGCCACTTGGTTAAGGTTTGCCCGCATTTTGCCCGCAAATAACGCCGATTGGGCCGTTTTTGCCGGTTGTGCCGGTTGTTAAGTACTGTGCCGTCTATAATTTGCGGTTTGAGCTATTCCATGGCATGGAAGAGGTCATCGGTTCGATCCCGATCAGGTCCACCAATCAATCCAATAGCTTAGACAAGGCGAGCGTTCACAGGCGGAGCGTCTGTGTCAAAACTCGCCATTTTGCTGCTATTGGCGAACGTTTCCATTGCCGTGCGCTGGCCGCTTGCCCGGAATCTAGATGCTTTTTGCCGCTTTCGATTGCGCTGCGCTTTTCGCCGTGCAACGATGATCCATCATGCTTCCCAATGCGCGTTCAGGCATTGCGGCTGTTCTGCTTGTTGTCGCGGGTCTCGCGTGCGCGCGGGCCCAGGTTGTGGACTTTGAGAGTGAACGCGCCCCCATGGTCGAAATCCATGACCTCTGGCGCTTCCAAACCGGCGACGACCCCCGCTGGTCTGACCCCAAGTTCGACGATTCCTCCTGGAGCCTTCTGCGCTCCAACCAGCCCTGGGATGGACAGGGCTACCCCGGTTACCGCGGCTTTGCGTGGTACCGATTTCAAGTTGTCCTGCCCGCGGATCACCCGCCCCTGGCGCTGTTCATTCCTGCGATCTATGGAAACTACCAGGTATTTGCCGGCGGCCGATTGATTGAGCAACTCGGCCGATTGCCGCCTGAAGACAGCTTGACATTTAGTTTTACTGTTGGAAGCGAACGTCTCATACCCCTCCCCGGCGATCTGACCCGTGCGGGCGGCCCGCTCTCCATCGCCATTCGCATTTGGATAAATCCGCGGGCGCCAAAGAACGCCTTGGGAGGAGGACCCCAGGCAGCCATTCGCATCGGCGACGCCGCACTGCTGGACGAGTGGAAGACCCTCCAGATCAGAAGTGGATTCTGGTCTCTCTTTGCCACCAATATTCTGCTGCTCGTCTATCTCATGGCCGGCGGTGCGGGACTCGGCCTTTTCCTCTTGCGCCCCACGGAGCGCGAGTATCTGTGGTTCGGTGCGTCCGAACTCGCCAATGCTGCGTTTGGCGCCTTGTGGATCTACGAGGCGTTCCACGCCGTCGATTTGCGAGTTTTTTGGGCGCTTTCAGATTGCCTGCAGGCTGCCTCTTCCGTCTGCTTCCTCTTTTTTCTTGTAGCTCTGCTGAAGCAGCGCAGGAGTTCGATCTACTGGGTCGCGTTGGCATCCGCGCTGGTGGCTCCCTTCCCGGCTCTTATAAGCATCGGTAGCGTCGATGTTGCGTTGATTACCAGTGCCGCTGTCGCCCTCGCCGTGTTGCCCTATCTGGTGTGCGTGCTCCTGTTCCTCTTCTTCGCCGTCCGGCGCGGCAGCCTAGATGCACAACTGCTCGTCGGCCCCGTCGGTCTGTCGTTCGGATTGGGTGTTGTTGAAAGGGTCCTGTGGGCTGCGCATTTCGCCGGGTACTCCGCGCTTGAGGCGTATCGTCAACGGCTCGATCGGCTTTTCACCTGGCCGTTTCCCGCCTCAGCCCAGAATATTGCCGACTTTCTAATGCAGATCTCGATCCTTGCCATCCTCGTGCTGCGCTTCGCCCGCACGCGCCGCGACGAGGAGCGCCATCTCTCTGAACTCGAAGCCGCCCGCACCGTCCAGCAGGTCCTCATCCCTGAAGAAATCCCCGTCATCCCCGGCCTTTCTCTCCAGTGCGTCTACAAGCCCGCCGGCCAGGTTGGGGGCGACTTCTTCCAGATCCTTCCCACTCCAAACAACGGTGCAATCATCATCATCGGTGACGTCAGCGGCAAGGGAATGCCCGCTGCCATGGCCGTTTCACTATTAGTCGGCATCGTCCGCACACTCGCTCACTACACCCAGGGCCCGGCCGAAATCCTCACCGCCATGAACCACAGCATGCTCGGTCGCAGCAGCGGCGGGTTTACAACCTGCCTGGTTCTCCGCTGCGACGCGGACGGGAAGCTGACGATTGCGAATGCTGGGCACATTGCGCCGTATGTTGCGGGCAAAGAATTGCCGCTGGAAAATGGCTTGCCGCTGGGCCTCTCCGCCGACACAATCTATGCCGAACGTTCCTTCCATCTCGCACCAGGCCAGCAGCTCACCCTGCTCACCGACGGCGTGGTCGAATCCCGAGATCAGGCCGGCGCGCTGCTTGGATTTGAACGATCGGCCGCGCTCAGCATCCAACCGGCAGATGCCATCTCTCGTGCAGCACAGGAATTTGGACAGGACGATGACATTACCGTTCTGACCCTATCCTATGTAGGCGTTCCGGCCTCCGCTTTGACCAGGGTCCCAGCGATGCCGGAGTCCCGATGATCGGCAATGCATGCGCGGTAGGGACGGTCAGTAATGACCGTCCCTACCGCGACGCTTCAGAATTGGACGTTGCTACTGCATGAGGTTTTGGGGTTAGAATCGCATGCAAAGCTTCCAATGCGATCAAATTCTGAAGGTATCCAGATGCGTTTTCGTCCTTTGGTCTTTTCCTCTTGCCTGCTTCTTGCCTCGTTCCCGTTCGTAGCTCATTCACAATTCCAAGAGCCAACCAAAGAAGAACTCCAGATGACGGAAGATCCAAAATCACCTGGAGCTGCCGCGGTCTTCTTGACTATCACTGAAGCCACAGACGACCCTCTGCATTACCACAGTTTCTACGCGCGTGCAAAGGTACTTCAGGAGAAAGGTAAAGAACTCGCGACTGTCACGATTCCGTATCAGCAGGGCAACTTCAAAGTGACCGATATCAAAGGGCGGACCATCCATTCTGACGGAACGGTAATTCCATTGACGGTGAAGCCCGAGGACCTTCTGAGCTCCAAGGAAGGCGAAAAACAATTTGGCCGCATGGTATTCACGCTTCCAAGCGTAGATGTTGGCAGCATCCTCGAATACCGCTACCAGCTTCGCTACGATGACAATCACTATTCAACACCCTCATGGGAACTACAGCGAAAATACTTCGTACACGATGCGCACTTCGCATTCAAACCGTTTGGTGGATTTCTTAAGGGCGGAGCCAATAATGCCGGCGGAAAATCTCTGGTAGATGGACGCGGGAACCCCATCAATTCGCTCATTTGGTGGCCCGTTCTGCCGCAAGGAGTTGAAGTAAAGACCGACGCGATCGGCAAGTTCACGCTGGATGTATCGAACATTCCGCCCATCCCCAACGAGGACTGGACGCCCCCCGAGGCGAGCTTTCTATATCATGTGCTGTTCTATTACAAGAGCGCATTCAGCTCCGGAGATTTTTGGCAATCGGAGGCGAAGCGCTGGGCTAAGGACGTCGACCACTTTGCCGAACCATCCAAGCCGATCCACGACGCCGTTCAACAACTCACCGCTCCGGGCGACAGCGACCTCGACAAGGCGAAGAAACTCTACAAGGCCGTGCAGGCTCTCGACAACACTGATTACTCCCGCAAGAAAGGCGCGGTGGAACTGAAAGTGATGGGTCAGCGTGTGGCCAAACGCGCGGAGGATACATGGGTCCAGAAGAGCGGGTCGAGCCAGGACATTTCGCTGTTGTATCTGGCCATGCTGAGGGCTGCGGGACTGACCGCATGGGACATGAAAGTGGTGGACCGCCAGCGCGCGGTCTTCGCTCCAAGTTATCTGAGTTTCGATCAGCTCGATGACGACGTCATCATTTTGGCCACAGGGGGAAAGGAAATTCTGCTCGACCCAGGCGTGAAGATGTGTCCCTTCCAACTGCTCAGCTGGCGGCACGCGGGAGCTGGCGGCGTACGCGAAAATGGAAGCGGCCCCGCGCCAGCCAATTCTCCCGTGCTGTCGTACAACTCCAATGAGATTCAGCGCACCGGCACTGTCTTTCTGGATGAGCATGGAGGTATGACGGGATCATTCCGCTTCCTTTTCAAAGGTCAGGAGGCAATATTCTGGCGACAGCAGGCCATTTTCAACGACCAAGAAGAGGTCAAGAAGCGATTCGATCGTATGCTTCAGAACATCATGCCTGAGGGAGTCGAAGCGCACATCGATCATTTTCTCGGGCTTGATGACCCCGAGCTTAATCTCATTGCGGTGATCAACGCGAAGGGAACCGTTGGAACTCTCACGTCGAAGCGATTGCTCCTGCCCGGGTTCTTCTTCGAGTCTCGCGGCCATCGGCCATTCGTGAATCAGCCCGAGCGCCAGAGCATGGTCGACATGCATTACGGCGAGATGGTCATTGACCAAATCATTTATCAGTTTCCCAGTTCGCTCACGGTAGAAGGCGCTCCGCAGGCAACGAAGATCCCTTTTAGCCAACAGGCGGTTCTAGACACCAAGATTGTGCAAGCAGCGGGGCAGATCACTGTTGCTCGATCGCTGGCGCGGGCATTCACTTTTCTAAAACCTGAGCAGTATCAGGATCTGCGCGCCTTCTACCAGAAGGTCGACGCCAACGACCAGGAGCAGGTTGTTCTGGCTGCCGGCACCGGGCAGAAGGGAAATTAATGCGCCGAACGAATTGGAAGCGGCTTTCGATTGCCGCCACGGTTCTTGCTATGCTGGCTGGCAGTTCGGTCCGGCTCTCAGCGAAAGGCAAGCCGGTGCCTGCTCCGGACTGGGGTGCGGATGCCGCAAAGCTGGTGACTCCCGACTCCGCGAAGGATGCTTCAGCTGTTCTCCTTTTTCGCGAGTACCTGATCACCGTCGATGAACAGAACCATGCCGTCGAACGTGAGCGAACCGCATTACGCATACTGAAGCCTCAGGGCCGCGGTTACGCCCACTGCTCCATTGGCTACGACGTCGATGAGAAACTGAACTACTTCCATTCATGGACCATAGCTCCCGATGGGCGACAGTTCCAGGCGGCGGAATCAGATTTTGTCGATCACGGAGCTTATGCGAGCGCCGTTTTGCAGTTTACCGAACGCATTCGCTCCGTCAACCCGCCGGCAAGCGATCCGGGCTCGGTCGTGATCTGCGAAAAAGAGGTACGGTTGCGACCCTATATGAATGAGGAAGAATGGGACATCCAGTCCACAATTCCAATTCTTCGTCAGGCTCTCGAACTGTCGCTTCCGCCAGGCGGCCACTTCGCGGAGTCATGGCGCCGGTTCGATGCAGTAGAACCAGTGGAAGTCGCGCCAAATCACCTTCGGTGGGAGATTAGGGACATGCCGGCCCTCAACCTTGAAAATCAGCACGCAACGCCGCACTGGGGAGCACTTGCGGCTCGCATGTCAGTCAAGTGGGGAGACGCAGCCGTCAAAGGAACAGATAACCAGTGGCGTGCATTGGGCTTGTGGATGGAGCGATTAGAAGAGCATCGAACCGATCCAACCCCCGAAATCACTTCGAAGACACAGCAACTTGTCGCAGGTGTACCCGACTTTTATACAAAACTCAACAGGATTACGGAATTTGTTCAGGATCACATTCGTTACTTTGTCATTGAATCGGGAATCGGCGGCTTTCAGGCGCACCCGGCGGGCGATATCTTTCGCAATGAATATGGAGACTGCAAAGACAAAACCACGTTGCTGATCTCAATGTTGCGTGTTGTCGGAGTCCGCGCGTATTACCTTCACGTGGACAGCCGTCGCGGATTAATCGATCCAAACGAACCTTCGCATATCGGCAACCACATGATTACCGCGATTGAACTGCCGCCGGGAGAAAATGATCCTCGTCTGATTGCCCAAGCCAAGACCGAGGGCGGGAAAGAACTGCTGATCTTCGATCCGACGGACGAGGTGACACCCGTAGGATTGATCCGATCTGAACTTCAGGGCGGCTATGGAAACCTTGTCGACGGACAAGACAGCCAGGTTCTTCGCATGCCCGTCATGCCGCCGGAAGCCGAGGGCGAAGTCCTGAATGGCGAATTTGTTCTGAGCGCAGACGGAAACCTTGATGGCACGCTCAAGGAGGAGTTTTCTGGCGACGAAGCGACCGGAGAGCGGTTGTTCATCAAGCGGAACTCGCAAAAGGAACTGCGCGAGAGACTCGAGAGAACATTCAACAACGATTTGCCGGGATTCACGCTAAAGGATTTTGACGTCACAGCAAGAGAAGAACTCGATAAGCCGCTGAACCTGGAAATGCATCTCGCAACGCTGAATTATGCGCATCCCTCGGGACCGCTGCTGATTCTGCGACCTCGGATCATGGGCAGTCACGCCCATATTGTTCCAGAAGTCATGGAGGGCGAACCGCGCATCTATCCGATTGAGCTCGGCCATCCCGGACGATGGCACGATTCGTTCGATGTTGTCGTTCCCGCTGGGTACACCGTGGATGACATTCCTGACCCCGTCAAAATCGATCTCGACTTTGCCAGTTTCCATGCCTCGGTTTCATCCAAAGATGGTCGCCTTCACTACGAGAGCGAATATGTCGTCAGAGATATCGAAATTCCGCCTTCGAAGGCGAATGAGTTCCGAGCGCTGGAATCAGCGGTTCTCTCCTACGAAAAGAACTCGGCGATTCTGAAAAAGCAGTGACTCAGGTAAGCTTTTCCGACGCCGGCAGTTGCTTGCACTTCTTGACGTGCAGCAGGCCACAACCCAACCGGAATCTCGAAAGATCATTGTAAAGTACACATTGCAGCCCGCTGCCGGGAGCCCGCACTCTCGCCAGCCGCAGCTGTTCTCGACTAAAAGGCTTCGCGCCAGCGCCTCAAGAGTGACGGGTTTGGTTCACGTGGGTGTCTTCGCGACCGGTGTTTTCTTAGAATGGTAAGCACACAATGAAAAAGGGCACGGACAAAACCGATTTGTTTCCAGGCATTCTTCGGGGAGATGGAGATCTGGTCCAATGCAAGTGCACTGTGGCGATCGTGACAAAGCTGACCCCCGGAACGTCCGCGAATGCTGTCTTGACCAGCCTTCGTATCGACTCGGCCGAACAATCGCCGCCAGATGGGATCTATCGCCTGGATGTGCGTGGTCGAATCTTCAAGGTCCTTCGCGAAGGCGGCAAATGGCCGATTCTGAAGCTCTAGGATTCCACTTGAAGAACAAGAGTGCTTATATCCCTTGCTGAAGTCACTCCTTGGTGACCGACGTGCGTCAGCCGGAACGCGCCTCGTAAAGACCATAGGTGTAACATGCTCTCTGGTCCTTTGTGGGAAGTCGTGCAGATCTCACAACGATCAAGCATGACTTCGAAGTGACCTATTTGCTCGCTGCGTCCTTGATCCCTTCTCCGGTCTTCTTCGACGCCTTCTTGACGCCCTTTGCGGAGTCTTTGGCAACGGCCTTGGTGCCGTGGCCGGCATCCTTGACGCCAGACTTCGTTGCATGTCCTACTTTCTTTCCGGCGTGCTTGACGACATTTCCGGTCTTGGCTGCACCCTTGTCCACATCGTGAGCAGCATCCTGGCCAATCGCCATCCCTACGCAGAGAATCAGCAACGCTGGAATCCCCGCAACTCTAAGTGAATTCATTGCTTCTCCTTTTTTCATATGGACTTCAGCAAAAAGCGCGGAACACCAGACTGCTAATCGCCGTGCCTGACCTAGCCGGAATGGACCACAATTCGGCCGGTGAACAGCGTGAGTATAGCAACCCATCGGAGCTCGATAAATTACATATTTCTGGTACGCGAAACGCAAGGACAGTCCGGTACACCTAATTAGATTCTTGAGACTTCTTCCATTTGGCGATTGGATAAGCCTGGCGGCAATGCGCAGAGTTCACCCACTGGAAAGGTCAGCACCTATAACGGATCAGGCCTTCATCTCCAGAGACCGGGTCTCGGTATACGTTCGATACTTCTCGCGATGGATGTGGCCGTGGATACCAGAAACATGTAATGGCGATTCTTCAAGGCGCTCCATACGATAGAGCCGAGTTGCTCTCATGTTCTCCAAGATTGTCGTCGCATTGAATGACTTACCTGAGTCGCAGCGCGCACTTCGCACGGCCGTTGATCTTGCTCGCTTATGCAACGCAGAGCTAGCGACGGTTTCTATCCTGGGGGATCTTTCCCCCTATACCTCGTTCTCAGTCGTTGTTGATCCAGGTGCTTACGCCGCAATGACAGAGGAGTTGCGGGACCGTCACAAGGAAATGCACGAGAAGGCAGCAAACCTGGCGCGGGAACTGGGCGTTCATGCGCAAGGCTCGATTGTAGATGGTAAAGAGGTGCGTGCAATTCTCCACTTTCTCAAAGAGAAGAACGCCGATTTGCTCGTCGTCGGATTGCATCAACACGACTTCTACCTGTCCCGTCTTTGGAGTTCCGTCTATGACCTCGCTCAGGACGCTACCTGCAGCGTCCTCGGAGTGCACTGAGTGAGGACGCAAATGAGCAAGGCTAAGACGCATGAATCTAAGCGAGGCGGGAGGCACTAAAGCATGAGTAAAAAAGCGTGGATTATTCCGTTGATTGTCTTGCTCGCTGCTGCAGGCCTTCTCTTCGGCATCGCCGGACACTGGACGGGTTGGCAGGGGAGTCGCCCTAATCAGGAGACTGACGATGCCTACCTGAAGGCCGATATGACGCCTTTGAGCACACGAATTTCCGGCACCGTCAGGAGAGTCAACGTCGGTGACTATCAAAGTGTGAAGGCAGGCCAGACGCTCATCGAACTTGACGACGACGACTACCGAGCGACTTTGAAACAGGCCCAGGCGGCGTTGGCCGGATCCGAAGCTGCCCTCGAAGACAACCAGGCGGCCAAGAAAATACAGGATGCTCAGATCGAGGCAGCAAACGCCGGAGTTGTTCAGGCACAGGCTGCGATCAGTGCGGCAAAGGCCGGTGTCGCGGCGGTTTCGCCTGATCTCGACAGAGCCTTAACTGAGTTGCACCGGCAGCAAGCCTTGTTCGATACGAAAGCTGCAACTCACCAACAGTTGGAGGCGGCCACAGCTCAGCAAGGGCAGCTTAGCGGCCAGCTTGATGGGCGCAAAGCAGACCTCGCGCGCGCCGAGGGTGCTCTCGCCACAAGTCAAAGTCAACTTGAGGCCGCCAAACGCCAGCGAGAGGCGCTCAACACAAAAGATGATGTTTACAAAGCTGACATCGAGGCAAAGAAAGCCGCGATCATCGTCGCACAGGTCAATCTAGCCTATACCCGTATTCCAGCACCAACAGATGGAACCGTTGGAGAGCGTCATGTCCTCGCCGGTCAGTTAGTCGCTCCCGGCACGCAGATGATCGATCTAGTACAAAGCGACGTTTGGGTTCAAGCTAATTTTAAAGAGACTCAATTGACCAACATGCGAGTTGGCGACTCGGCAGACGTTCGGATTGATACGTTTCCGAATCGAGTGTTTCACGGCAAAGTCGATCAGCTCTCTCCCGCAAGTGGTTCTCAGTTTGCACTTTTGCCTCCGGATAATGCGACGGGCAATTTCACGAAGGTTGTTCAGCGAGTGCCGGTCAAGATCGTTCTTTTCCCAGGACAGCCCTATCTGGAACTGCTTCGGCCCGGATTCTCAGCAGTCGTCATCGTTCATACCAGGAAGGCTGAGGCCCGATCGGTGGGTGATCAATGACAAGTCCTGACGTCAAGGCTCCTGAGGCTCATCCGGTTCTGACAACACACCCGTTGCTCGGGGTTGCCGGTGTGCTGCTGGGCGCAATGATCGCAACATGCACTGGGCGATTAATGAGCGTGGGCTTAGCAGACATCCGGGGCGCGTTGCATCTTGGAGTCGACGAAGCGTCGTGGATCAATACATCGTTCAACGCATCGATGATGTTTATCGGGGCGTTTTCTGTATATCTGGGCGGACTTCTCGGTCCTCGCCGCGTACTTCTCGCTTGCGCATGGATCTTTACAGCGGTGAGTTTTCTGCTTCCATTTTGCCATTCGATTGGCGCAGTGATCACATTGCTTATCCTCGCCGGCCTTAGCGCCGGCACGTTCTATCCGCTAACCCTATCCTTCGTATTGCGCAGTTTACCCCTGCGCTATGTGTTGCTGGGAATCGCAATGTACGCGACGGACATCATCTTCACGACGGATATGGCGCAGGCATGGGAGTCCTTCTTTATCGACCACCTCTCATGGCGTTGGATTTTCTGGAACGGGACAGTTCTAACTCCCCTGATGATCGCCCTCATCCACTTTGGCATTCCGTGGCAACCGTTTCCCAAACCCCAGCCTGGGCATCCTGCTCCGAGTTGGAGAGGCTTTCTGTACGCGAGCCTCGGGGCCGCTCTGCTGTACATTGCGCTCGATCAGGGACAACGTCTGGATTGGTATCACTCCTCGCTCATCATCGGGCTGATAGCCGCGGGCGTGTTGCTTATACTTGCGGCGTTGGTTCGGCATTTCCTGTTACCAAATCCCCTCGTTCATTACCAATTCCTCATCCGGAGAAACACATTACTGCTGGCTCTCGTTCTGATCAGCTTTCGTTTCGTGATGCTGGCTACCGTCGTAAGTATCCCGAGCTTTCTGGCTTCTGTTCGAGGGTTCCTCCCTTTGCAAGAGGCGCCAGTGCTGTTCTGGGTCGCGGTTCCGCAGTTTGCGCTCGGAGTGGCTGCCATGTCATTGATGCGCACAATCGATCCCCGCCTGATTCTCACAGCGGGCTTCGGGCTGGTCGGGGTTGCATGTTTGCTCGATGCGCGAGTCACCTCTGTGTGGGCCGGCCCGAACTTCGGAATACCCCAGGCTGTGATGGCCGTCGGGCTGGCTCTTGCCTTTAACTCGATGGTCGGCTCGATTGTGCTGGAAGTTATAGACACTGGGGCCTTGACACGTCCCGCGGACGTGTTGACATTTGCTGGCTTCTTCCAGGTTATGCGCCTATTTGGGGGCGAAATCGGGGCAACCTTTATGGGGCACTTCATCGCTATTCGAGAAGAGTTCCACTCCAATATGCTTGGCCTCAACGTTCAACTTGGAAATGGCATTACCGATTACAGGCTCCTCGGGCTGCGACATACATTCGCTTCGCATTCAACTGGCCTTACCGCCCTCGGCCGTGCCGCAGATGTTCTAGGTCTGCAAATTCGTCAGCAAGCCTTTACCCTTGCGATTTCCGACAGCTTTCTTCTCCTGGTTGCATGCTGTATTGCATGTCTCATCGTGGTTGCCTTCATGACCAAGGTGCCAACTCAGTATCGACAAGTCACTGCCGTTCCTGTGGAGGCCAAATGAAAAGCACTCTCCATAGAGGGGGACAGGTTACGATGTCGGCCTCAGTCGCACATTGGGGCTTTCGCTCTGCGACCTGGTTGTTCTTGCCTCTGTCACTGTTGGGCTCGACATTCGGCACTCGTGCGGTGGCACAACAGCCCTCACCGACTCCGATGCGATTGACACTGGATCAGGCGATCGATCTTGCGCTGAAGCAGAATCATTCTGTTCGTCTACGCTCCCTTTCCGTCGAGCAGATGCAGAGTAAGAAGGACGAAGCGAAGTCCAATTATCTGCCTCAAATCAAGGCCAGCGGCAGCGTGCTGCACCTGACCGAACTCGAAGGCGTCGCGATACCAGCAGGTGCATTTGGGAACTACACCTCAACCGGGCCGGTACCATCGAAACCGCTCTTCATCGATCAAGGCTCTACCACCGGGTACACAGGGGGAGCGGGTCTGGAGCAGCCTCTCACGCAGTTGTTTCGCATCCACCAGGCAAATGTCGCTGCAAAGGAGGATGTTCTCGTCGCGAAAACGCAGCTCGATCAAACGCAGGATGCGATTGCGCTGCAAGTCCGGCAGATCTATTACAACATCCTGATCAATCAACAGAAGCTCGAAGCATCTCAGGATCAGTTAGCCGCTGCTCAGGTCAAGGATGAAGAGAGTCGCAGCGATGTGGCGCGAGGCAATGCCTTGGAAGTATCGGTGCTTCAAAGTAAAGCCAGCATTCTGCAAGCGCAGCAGGAGAACCTAACTTTGCGACTCGAAGGAAATGACTTCCGCCGTCAGCTCGCGGACACTCTTGGGCTCCCGGTTAATACCGCGATTGATCTCGACCCCCGAGTAGCCGCCGCTACGCTGAACATTCCGTCTCGAACCGACGCAGTCCAAATTGCGCTCAACCAGAACCAAGATCTCAAGGCAGCCCGGCAGACTCTTGCAAAGGCACAAGCCGGGCTGACAGCAGCCAAGGACGCCTACATCCCCGATGTCACCGCGCTCTCCCGTTACCACTATCAAAGCGGGATACCGTTTCTCGTCCATAATTTCGGGACCTTTGGTTTCTCACTCAGCTACGACCTCTTCGACGGTGGGAGCCGCGAAGCTAAAGTCCGTGAGGCCAGGACCGAGGTGCGATCTGCGGAAGTGACCGTGGACAAGCTGCAGTCGGAGATCGAGGTGCAGGTACAAAGCATTTACGACAGAATCGACGAACTCAAGCAGATGGTTGACGTTGCAGGACAAGCTGTAAATGTCCGAAAAGAGGCAGCCAGGCTCGCTGATCGCCAGTTTGAGCAGAATGCGGCGCTCAGCTCCGCCCGAAGTCAGAGTCACGCGGATCTGGCAAGTGCAGCCGCATCGTTGCTGGAGGCAAATTGTGGTCTCTCCCTGGCGGAGGCTGACTTGAAAAGAGCTATTGGCCAGATGCCCCAATAGAGGGGATATTACACGCAGCATTGTTCATGTACGAAGGTGGGTAGGTAGGAATTCCATGGATAGCACACTGACCAGCGTCTTGGCCGCGCTCAGCGGCTCTGTTATCGGCGCTTCAACTCCGGTCCTCAGCAATTTTGTAATCCAACGAAGTGCGACACAACGAGAGTTGACTAATCGCGAAATTGCTCAACGCGAAGAACTCTATTCGGAATTCATACGCCAGGGAACGAGTTGTTACGCAAGAGCACTTTCACAAAGCCTCGAAAGCATCGACGAGATTGTGGCGATGTACGCGCTGGTCAATCGAATCAGGCTCTTCGCATCTCGCAGTGTGCTCGATGCGGCCGAGGCGTTTGTAAAAACGCTGGTCGCGAAATACGGAGACAAGAACATGACCATCGATCAAATCAAATCCGTGGCCCTGGAGCAACACGCAGACCCTCTGAACGATTTCGCACTCAAGTGCCGAGCGGAACTTCGCGAGGTCTACGCGCGAGGGAGCTGGAGAGGCAAATAGTTCTCACGGATACGACTCAGCCGCACACTTCACCGGCGGTCATGGTACGAGGAGTTGATTTTTGGATGAAGTTCACGGGATCGATTAACTCGTCCAGCCAGGCCGTTGCCGAGAGACTGACGGGCTCGTAATCTTCTCATTCCTTTCAGCTCGTTCCTAGCAGGAACATGTAATTTCGATTCGCTGATTCCGTTGCTACTATCAGATTGTCAAACGCGCCTCAGTGCCGGACAAGATAGCGGTTCTACTCCGGCGTGCGGATCGATAAATGCCAAAACTTGTATGGTGGAGGATGTTCGAAAGATGCAGATGGCGCCTACTAGACGTCTGATTTACTTTGGTAGCCCCGCCGCATATCTCCTTCGGACAACTACCTTGCCGGCAGAAGACCTAATCCCTACTACACTTGCTCCTGCATCCATGCCTGCGCATAAGATATTCGATCTTCCGGTCGGCACCTTAACAGCTCGATTCTTGACGAACGGTCGACTCACTAATGAGAAGACAGGACTAGAGAGGGCGCGTGCGATGGCTCAGTAGATTCTTCGAGTTTGTCGGAAAGGTAGGGCTCTTCAGTCTACAGGTCCTCGTTGACTCGCTGAGGCCTCCGTTTGAGTTTGTTCAATTCTCTCGTCAACTCGCGGAAGTGGGAAACAGATCGCTGGCTCTCATAATCGTTTCGGGCTTCGCTCTGGGCGCCGTCATGACTCTCCACACCAGAAGCACCCTGGTGACGTTCGGCGCCACGGCGATGATACCCGCCGTCCAGGCGGTATCGTTTTTCGTCGAAATCGGCCCCTTGGTAGCGGGATTGCTGCTCGCAGGGCGAGTTGGCTCGGGAATCGGTGCCGTCCTCGCGAACATGAGGGCATCCGAGCAGATCGATGCTATCGAATCACTGTCGATTGACTCATTCAAGTTCCTCGTGGTGCCGCGAGTCCTGGCCTGCGTGATTGCGCTTCCCTTCCTGACACTTTTCATGGACTTCGCTGGGCTCCTTGGAGGGCTTTTGTCAGAAGTGCTTTCCTCTCACATTGCGCCAGCACTCTACGTCAGCCGCGCCTTTGATTATCTCCAGTGGTCGAACTTTATTGCTCCCACCCTCAAAACTGCCGTATTTGGTTTCATTATCGGATGCGTCTCTTCCTATTTTGGCTATACGACGGACAAGGGAGCGCAGGGTGTCGGAGAGGCTGCGACGAACAGTGTTGTGGTTTCGTCTCTGCTGATCATTGTTGCAGACGTATTGCTGATCAAGTGCATCTTCTTTCTCTTTCCGGACACGGCCGTATGAGCGAGACCCATAGCATCGCAGTGGAATTCAAGCGGGTGATGAAATCGTTTGGCGCAAAACGTGTGCTCAATGACGTGTCTTTCCGTATCGAACAAGGCAAGGCTCTATGCGTGCTCGGCCGCAGCGGTACTGGCAAGAGTGTGACTCTTAAACTGATTATGGCTCTCATGCGTCCCGACTCAGGAGAAGTCTGGGTCGATGCGGACAATGTCGTCGGCATGGGAGAACATCAACTATCTCTCGTTCGCAGAAAGCTTGGGTATCTCTTTCAGGATGCAGCTCTCTTCGATTCGCTCACGCTCTACGAGAATCTGGCCTTACCTCTCAGCAGGCTTACAAAGAAACCCAAGGATGAGATCGACGACGTAGTCAACCGAGTTCTCACCGATGTCGGCCTGGGAGCAGATCATGCGAAATATCCGTCAGCGCTTTCAGGGGGAATGAGGAAAAGGGCCGGTCTAGCCAGAGCCTTGGTGCTCGAACCGAAGATTCTTCTGGCCGATGAACCCAGCAGCGGACTGGATCGCATTACAGCCGCGGAAATCGACGAACTTCTCATGCGCCGAAAGACGGAACACGGGACCGCCCTGATCATCGTGACACACGATGTGCATGGGGCACGCAGGACAGCCGACCGTATAGCCGTCCTCGACAAGGGAAATCTCGTCGCCTTTGGAACGGTTGAAGAAGTAAGCCAGAGCGAAAATGACGTCGCTCGCAGACTCATTACGGAGTGAAGCTATGCCTAGACGATATCTTTCTGTAGGGATATTCATTATCGCCGGCGTGACGTTGTTTGCCCTAGGTATCTTCCTCGTAGGAAGTCGTCACGAGGCATTCTCGCGCCACATGTTTCTTTATACCGAATTCGCCAATCTCGATAGCATTACCAACGGTTCCAAGGTGCAGGTTGCCGGTATGGATGCAGGCCAGGTGGCCAAGATCGACGTGCCCAATTCGCCGAATGGACGTTTTCGCGTACAGATGAAAGTCGACGAACGATTTCACGGCCTGGTTCGAACCGACTCTTTCGTGACGGTCGATACAGAAGGCGTGGTTGGCAATACTTTTCTGACTATTCACACAGGATCGCCGAATGCCCCGATCGCGCAGGCTGACTCCGTTCTTCAAAGCAAGCCTCCCGTGACCATGTCCGATCTGCTTACGAATGGCCTCGGAGTCATGAATGATGCAGACGCAACCCTAAAGCAGGTCGGAGGCAAGCTCAACGTCGCCCTCGACGGCGCAAATGACGCAATCGGCAATGCGAATGATCTCCTTGTGGGGCTCAAAGAGGGGCGCGGACCAGCGGGGATGCTCCTACGCGACGAAAAGGTGGCAAATCAGATCCGGGAAACCTTATCGACCGTACAATCGACGACGTCGAACCTGAAGCAAGCGTCAGCCGGCGTGAACACCATGGTGGCGGACGTCCAGCAACGTCAGTTCCCTCAGAAGATAGACGACACATTGACGCAGATCCACTCTGCATCCACACAAGCCAATGAGACGATTGAGCAGGTTCATCAAAGCCTGACTCAGGCCTTGGGGCCCGACGCATACGGAGTTACGGCCGGACAGAACGTCAGCCAAGCCCTGGGCAATGTCAACATCGCAACAGGCAACATGGCCGAGGATACTGAGGCGCTCAAACACAACTTCTTCTTGAAAGGCTTTTTCAACCGCCGTGGGTACTACACTCTGTCCAGCCTATCGCCGGAGGAATATCGTCACAGCAAGCTGTTGGCGAACAACCGTAGCCCCCGCATATGGCTAGAAGCTGACGCCCTGTTTCAGCAAGGGCCGCATGGCGAAGTGGAACTGAGCGATCGTGGCAAGCATGCGATCGACGCTGCCGTTGTGTCATCCGGTGACTCGGTCTTTGCGCACCCCGTAGTCGTCGAAGGGTATGCAGATGCAGGGACACCTGCTGATGCGCTGGCCTCATCCTATGCGCGTGCACAGATTGTTCGCAACTATCTCGAAGCACGGTATCCGTTCTCCGCACAAAACGTCGGTGTGATCCCTTTGAGCGCGACTCCCCCACCAGGGGTCGGGCATGACCGTTGGTCCGGCGTATGCATCCTGGTCGCGGAAAAGAAGTAATCTGCTGGCGGCATACATATCGAGTTGGTACGCCATCTCGATCTGGACAAAATACAAGAGATAGGCGACTGCGGTAAGGGCAAGTGTCGTTGTGCCCGACAACGAGATCGATGGCGATATTGTGAAGACTGTAATGTTTCCAGGATTGTTTGCGACTCACAGTGCATGAACCGTGTAAACTGCTCCCTCAACTGCCATTGCAAACCTCACATCAGCTATTCTCGCGCTGTTCAAGGATCAACCGGTCACCGCGTTTCGCACTTAGGTATGTCCGGACCCGCTGGAACAGGACTCTGAACCGCAAACCGCTCTCAGCTAGAAACTCTACCGGTTCTTGCGGAGACACTGTCTTACGTGATCCCGTTAGATACGCGGGTCGCCTCCAGCTTGAGCTTGCTCGCAAGCTTGACCAATGTCGCAAAAGAGTCGGCCTCCATCTTTCGCATAATATGCCCACGATGGATTTGGACTGTGTATTCGGTGATCCCCAACTCGAAGGCTGCCTGCTTGTTCAGCAAACCCCTCACCAACAGTGGGAGGACCTCTCGTTCACGCGGTGTCAAGGATTCATACCGAGCAACCAACCTGGCATGTTCCACCGCCCCTTGACGGCTCACGCGATCTTGTTGCAAAGCCCGCTCAACTGAAGCGAGGAGCGCTTCTTCATCAACCGGCTTGGTGAGAAAATCAACCGCTCCCCCTTTCATCGCTCTCACGGTTGATGGGATGTCGCCTCGCCCGGTGAGAAAGATCACAGGTATTGAAGTGTTTGCCGAAATCAGTTTCTGGACTTCCAGGCCACCCAATCCAGGCATCTTCAGATCGAGAATTAGGCAGGCGCAAGAGTCTCGGCGGGCAAAATCAAGGAAGCCCTGTCCAGACGTAAAGATCTGCACGCGTTTGCCATTCGCCCGCAGGAGTGTGGACAATGCCTCTCCGACGCTGGCCTCATCGTCCACGATATAGACGAGTTCGTTCGTCGGTTCCATGAATACCTCCTTTGGAAGCGTTATCGGCACACTTAAGACGTGCTTGTGAGGTCCCGTGACGTTAGGCATTATAGAAACTAGTCCCCTGAATGCGCTACCTCGGCGGCAGCAGGACATTACATGAATAATGGAAATACCCTCGGAACATGTTTGCGGTGCTTGGATCCTCTAATGAGCTATTCGGGGCAAGAGTCAGTGAGCAGCGTGCCGGTCACCTATGATGTTTTCAGAGGCAAGATCTGCAGCTCTCATCGCCCACGTCCGTTAAGAATTGTATTTAGCATCATGCACACGAGCAGGTCCACCAAGAGCGGTGCCCCAGGTGACGTTTATGTTTTCGCGCAGACGACGGACGGATTTCTGTGGCTCGGGACGATGCAGGGCCTCTGTCGCCGTTCCTCGATACATTGTTCGGACGCTGGGGGTCTGCCTTTTCTTCGCGCTTGCATGCTCGTGTGCTGCCGCTCTTGACAGTGATCGGACGATTGCGCAATTCGCGCATACAGCGTGGGGTCCGAAAGAGGGCGCGCCCAGCCCTGTTACTGCGTTGGCACAAACCCCAGACGGGTATCTTTGGGTGGGAGGTCCCGACGGTCTGTATCGATTCGACGGTGTAGTGTTCGAGCGCTACCAGCCCCAGTCGGGCGGCCCATTTCCGGTTCGTCCCGTGAATTCATTTTTGGCCCTTCCCAATGGAGACCTTTGGATCGGTTTTTCATCCGGAGGGATCACCCTTCTTCGGCGCGGGGACGCCACGAACTATAGTGTCAGCGAAGGAGTGCCAAACGGAGTGATCTGGAGCTTCGCGCAGGATCGGGAAGGGACGATCTGGGCTGCGACCGACAGCGGGCTGTTGCGGCTTGAGGGTAGCCGATGGAAGGACGCGGGGAAAGACTGGAATTTCCCAGGGAAGTCAGCTATCGCAATTTTTCTGGATCGCCAAGGAACGCTTTGGGTTTCTACCGAGGACACGGTGGTCTTTCTTCCCACGGGCGCCAGGAGATTTCAATCGACGGGTATTCGAATCGGCCAGGTTCCACAGTTCGCACAAGCGGCAAATGGGAAACTGTGGATGGCCGAAGCGTCGAGGTCCGTCCGGCCCGTCCCTCTGTCCGATAAGCGGCAACCACCCGACGAAACGGAATTCAGGGTCGGCTCCGGGGGAATTCTTTTTGATAACGACGGAGCTTTGTGGATCACCAGCCTGGGTGACGGGCTTCGTCGTGCTTCTGCTCCTGAGCTGTTGAAGGGCAAAATCAAAGAATTCAGCCCCGCAGTCGAGTCGTTCACCGAGAAAGATGGATTAAGCGACGACTATGTCCGCAGAATCCTTCAGGATCGCGAGGGAAATATTTGGGTTGGCACCAACAACGGTCTGGACTGCTTCCGCAAAACCAACCTGGTCTCCCTCATTCTCCCCTTTAAGCCGCGGTATGGCGTTTTGGCTGCCGGAGACGACGGAGATGCGTGGGTAGAAAACTTGCGCTCCATGGTCCACGTTCACAGGGGACACGCTGATCCTGGCCATCCGATTCCCTTCCAGGCCCTATCTGCGTATCGTGACCCCACTGGAACAGTTTGGTGGCTTGGCGTTGATGCCATCTATCGCTATGACGCAGGAAACTACACCAGGCTCGCACTACCTCCGTCGTTTCCGAAGCAGTACATACAAACCGGGATTGCGGCAACGGAAGACGGCTCCGGTGCGCTCTGGCTGGCGGCCCTGAGAGAAGGTTTGTTCTATTGGAAAAAGGGAAGATGGCAAACACTTGAATCCGCGTCAGAATTTGCAAAATTGAGACCGATCACAGCCTTCACTGATTCGATGGGTCGCGCATGGTTCGGATACGCGGGGGGCACAATGATTATCCTGGACCAGGAAAAGATACAGAGATTTTTTCCTGCCGGTGCATCTCCCGTTGGAAGCGTGAGAGCAATCGGGGGCCGGCGGCGTCACGTATGGGTCGGTGGAGACTCGGGACTGGCTTTTTTTGATGGGAACCGCTTCCGACGGATCGCGCCCGCGGATGCCCAAGCATTTAATTCGGTTATGGGCGTTCAGGAGACACCCGACGGCAGCTTGTGGTTGGCTGAGAGCAGGGGTGTAATTCAAGTCCCCGCATCGGAAGTCCGGCAAGCCCTGGACAATCCCTCCTATCGCGTAAAGTATCGTCTGTTCGACTCTTTCGATGGCCTTCTTGGCACATTCGCGGCTACGGGAACATATTTAAGGGAGATTCAGGGAACCGACGGCAGACTTTGGTTCCTTGCGTCAAGCGGAGTCGTGTGGATCGATCCTGCCAACATCTCCACAAATGCATTTCCTCCGCCTGTTCTGATTCGGTCTGTGCGGGCGAATGGCAGACAAGCTGTTTCGCTGAAGAATCTGGCGCTGCCCGCGCGAACAACCGATCTGCAAATTGGCTATACGGCTTTTAGCCTGTCCGTGCCGGAGAAGGTACGTTTTCGGTACAAGCTGGAAGGAGTGGATAAAGACTGGCAGGACGCGGGCACCCGTCGCGAGGCCTTTTATACCAGGCTTGGACCCGGCGAATACCATTTTCGAGTAATAGCCTGCAATAACGACGGAGTCTGGAATGAAGAGGGAGCGCGTCTGGACTTCAACATCGCGCCGACCTGGTACCAGACGATATGGTTCCGAGGGGTTTACTTGCTCGCTTTCCTCACGCTGCTCTGGGCCGGTTATCAAATGCGTGTTCACCAGTTTCAGGAGCAAGAAAAGAAATTCCGCGAGGCAGTAGAAACCATGCCGGCCCTTGCTTTCGTTGCCGACCCCAAAGGCAATCGCACTTTTATGAACCGGGGTTGGCTCGAATACACAGGACTGAGCCCGGAAGAAGCGTCAGCGTCAGGATGGGTGAAGACGATCCACCCTGATGATCTCAGCCGCGTCGCCGAGCGATGGCGCGCGTCCGAGACGACTGGCGAACCGCTGGACTATGAAGCCCGGCTGCGCCGCGGGTCGGATGGAGTCTATCGCTGGTTCTTGATACGCGCCGTGCCTGTGCGGGACAAGCACGGAAAGATTGCGAAATGGTGCGGCGCGGCAACGGACATTGAAGACCGCAAACGTGCCGAACAGCTCCAGGCCGATCTTACCCATGCGAGCCGGGTCAGCACGATGGGAGAATTGGTTGCCTCCATCTCGCACGAACTCGTACAGCCCATTCAGATCACTACCGCGCATGCCAAGGCATCTTTGCGATGGCTTCTGCGCGATCCGCCCGAAGTGACTGAAGCGCGCAAAGGGACGGAAAAAATCATCGAAGCCGGCGCCCTTGCGTCGGAAATCATCAACCGTCTGCGATCGTTGTACAAGAAGGCCCCTCCCAAACAGGAGTTCGTCGCGATCAATAAGGTCGTCGGCGAAATGGCCGAGATGATGGGAGGTGAGGCGAGAGCGCATGGAGTATCGATCCTTACCGATCTAAAAGACGATCTTCCCATGACCGTGGCAGATCGGGTTCAACTGCAGCAGGCGCTCATGAACCTGATGCTGAATGGAGTCGAGGCGATGAAGGATACGGGCGGCGTGCTTTCGGTGAAGTCGCGATTGGGTGAGGACAACCAGATCGAGATCTCTGTAAATGACACGGGACCCGGGCTGCCACCGAACAAGGCCGACCAGATATTCGACGCATTCTTTACGACGAAGCCACAGGGCAGCGGCATGGGCCTGGCAATCTGTAAGTCGATCGTCGAATCGCAAGGAGGCCGGATTTGGGCCGACGGCGACGGCGGGCACGGAGCGACGTTCCACTTCACCTTGCCAGTAGCTCCCGCGGAAACAAACCTACCCGTGGATGGCGCCTGATTCGGCACTCAGCAGAGTGGAAATCAAATGCAGACCAGTCCGGCCATCGCAGCCAAGATTCGAGCTGCGGTGGCTGTGCTTGGTTCGATGTCTCCTCACTTGTGAGGATGAGCTGAGAACTCAGTACGGCGGCTTTTTGTCTGCAACCTTTGCCTTGAGCGTCTGCAACAACACGTTAACGCGATTGCAGCATGATGCCTGTAAGGGTATGTAACCAAAACGTCTCCTTTAAAAGAGTGATTAGTCGGATGACAGAATGGTCAGCGAAACGATGGCTGGTCAACTGCGCTCACACGGAGACGGAGTGTTGTGTAGGCTCGCTCCTCCAGTCTTAGCCTCGCGCAAAGCCAATATCAGAGCACACTCGAAGCGGGTGAAACGGGGAAGGTTGTGTCCTCTGAACTAACAGGAATATGGAATTGTCGGGCCACTCGTTGCGACGTAGGATCGCAGTGTATTGAGGAGATTGCGCATGCCAATGCCTACTTAAAACAGGCTAGCGCTCTCAGAGACTTTATCGGAGCGCTATGCATTTCTCAAGCAGCCGATCGTCGTTCTGCTTGCGAGTAGATACAGGTTGGGAGAGATAACGTGAGCAGATCCCGTTGGTTTGACAACCGAGAGCGCAACAGAGGCGAATACGCCAGCAAGGAAGAGTTCGTCAGCTTGTTCCAATCCGAACGAATGGCTTTGCAACGGCTTGCTTTGTTGCTTACAGCGAACTCGAACGCCGCAGATCGCTGCCTGGCGCTTGCCTTTCGAGAGTGCATTGCAAGTAGTTCTGTTTCCAAAGATTGGACCCTCGCTTGGGCACGTCGCCTAGTCATCCGCAATGCTATCAACCTCATGGTCTCTGGAGAACCGCCCCTCTCGGAGATGGATGGCTATGAAGGAGAGGGTTCTTTCGTGCCCTCTGCGGGCTGTTCCGAGGGTCCAATGGAAGACTCTCAACCGATTCTGGGCCTTAATACACCTGATCGGTTTGTTTTCGTCATTTGTGTTCTCGAACGCTATTCCATACATGATTGCGCATTGCTACTCGACAAATCACCTCAAGACATATGCGAGGCGCGACAGAAGGCTATCAATCAGATCGAACAAATCAATGAATCCAGCGACAGTTCGCTACGTTTAGTGATGGGTTAGCTCAGACTGTCCGCGGCGGAGGAGCGCAATGAGTACCGCTTTCTACAATCCCAATGAGACAACTGTCACATCGGCTGGAATGGTCTTTAATCCGGATATCACGAACACAGGAGCTAAGGCCGCCAGCGTCCTCGTTTCACAACTGTCATCGCGGTCGAACCCTAGCAATGGCAATTCCACATGCAGGGACTACCAAGTCTCTGATGATGATTTAGTCACTGCGGCACAGGGCGGAGATGAGCATGCATTCGCAGAGCTTTGCAAGCGGTATTCATGCCTGACGAAGAAGAAAATCTTCGGGATCGTTCAGAATCAGGAGGACGCCGAAGACGTAATGCAGGACACGCTGTTGCGAGCCTACATGCATTTATCCTCTTTTCGCCGTTCGTGCAAGTTCTCCACGTGGATCACCAGTATCGGAGTGAACTCGGCATTGATGTTGTTGCGAAAGCGAAGGGTTCGAAGAGAAACCCAACCGGACGTCGGCATCTCCAGTTCCGGAGAACCAGAAGTATGGGAGCCCGTAGACCGCTCTCCAGGACCTGACAGCTTGTATCAGAGACGACAGACAATTCTCGTGATCGGGCGAGAGATACAAAAATTGCGGCCACGCCTGCGTTCGATCGTTGACCTCTATTACAAATCAGAGCGTTCGCTGGAAGAATTGGCGGAGTCCTTAGACATCTCTGTAGCGGCGGCAAAATCCCGCCTGATGCGAGGGCGAGTTACGCTACGATCCAAATTGGCCAGGCATGGAATTTCTAATTCTAGTACCTGAGTGTGCGGTAGCCATCAATTGCGGGTTGCCAGCAGATTCGGGAACCTAGGTTGGAGCGCCAAAGAAGCGGTAATGTGCTAAGCAATCTCGAACGGAGTACGATCGCATGCCATTTTCCGTTCCGTCCGCTGCTAAACCGCGATCAGGTCTGTGGCTATTACATGTTTATGTAATACCTCGCTTCAGGGCAAATCGCATTCCAGGTACCCAGTTTGCCGATATAATCCTTAACGTTAGGGAACCTCGAAGCACTCGGGAACGCTCTTCTTGCCCACTTGGTGGGAGCGTACGGTGGTTGCCAAGCCGCAGACCGCCAGGAACTTTTCCTCGAAGGGGTTGTCGTGGAACTGAGGAATGAGCTTGTCTATATCGTGGACGATGAGGCCAACGTCGCAGACGCGTTATCGACGTTGCTTCGGGCCAACGGCAAGCGTGTCCGGATTTTCACTTCTGGGCGGGACTTCCTTGACTCTCCCCGCCAGGACTCTTGCGCCTGTCTAATTCTCGATCTCAAGATGCCCGGGTTGGGCGGCCTGGAAGTGCAGAAATCGATTTCGACGAAGACTTCGATTCCCGTGATCTTTCTCACCGGGCGAGGCGACATTCCATCCACAGTGAGAGCGATGAAAGAGGGGGCAGTCGATTTCCTGACCAAGCCGGTGGATGAGGAAACGTTGCTCGCTGCTGTTGAGCGGGCCTTGCTTCAAGACAGTGCGAATCGCCAAGAGGCAATCGAACATGCCAGACTGGCTGCCCGTTATGAATCCTTGACACCCCGAGAGCGAGACGTGCTCCCTCTATTGGTAAGAGGTTTGCTGAACAAGCAGGCAGCTTTTGAATTGGGGATCACCGAATACACCGTCCAAATCCATCGTGGGCACATCATGCGAAAGATGGAGGCCGACTCTTTTGCAACATTAGTCAAGCTTGCAGGGAAGCTCGATCTTGAGTCGACCATGATGTCTAACAGCAATGCTTAACACTTTGGCTCCGCAAATTCCGGCAGAGTCTGTATAGAGTACTCAGGGGTTCAAATGAACGTAGAGACTCGCACGATTGCAGTGATAGATGACGATCTCCGAGTCCTTGAGTCACTCGTCAACCTTTTGGCGTCATTTGGGTACGAAGCAGATAGTTACACATCTGCAGAGCAATTTCTGGGATCCAACAGACTTTCCACAACAAGCTGCATAATCACGGATGTCGAGATGCGGCAAATGAGCGGTCTTGACCTGCTGCAACATCTGAAGGGCAGCGATTGTGCCGTGCCTGTGATCATCATTACAGGAAAGCCGTCACCAAGGTCGGAGACGTTTTATCTGGAAAAAGGTGCTATTGGCTTTTTCAGGAAGCCTGTGGACGGTGATGCACTGCTGGAGCTGATTGGTTTGGTCTGCAGCTAGATAGACTTGTTGACCAAATCAATCGGTGGTCAATAGGTAACAATTCCTTCGCGATTTGGTTGTTGAGATGGAGCGCGCCACCGTGAACTTGTCAGTGAGAGCATGAGTAATTCTCCATCAAATCCCCTGGCTTTAGGCTTGAGCGCATCATGGCCCCGAAGAATGTGTGGAACTCTTGTAAACAGGTCGCTGCAACGCGGTCGAAGTGCTGAGTTCATTTCCCGATTGCCTGAGAGTCCCCGAAACCGAACAAATTACTTGACCTTCGAAAAAGAAGACGCCTCTGCAGATTGAGGGTCAATACCATAAATATGTAGGGTCCATTCGTCGCTTGTTTAGGTCATTCTGGTCTTACTTGGGGGGCATCGCGAACTCAACTTGCACTCGCTAAAGCAAATCGGTAGACCCGATGATGCGGCGGTGTCCCGCCGCCGATGGTGGCCATTGGGTCGCCGGAGCATGTATTCCCGTGAACGGTCGGTCGAAGGTGTAGACATCGAGCTTGAGTTTCCTCAGAGCGAACAGGCACAAAACGGCTGCTCAGCTGTGTGCCGTAAAATGTGCCATGCCGTGGACGCAGGTCCTGCCCTGCTCGGTCCCGATTTGGCGCCGAAGTTGGCGGCCCAGAGTTGAAATGAAGCAAACTATCGCTCTGTCGAATACCCACCGGCGGAAGCTCCTTTCAGCCGTCCGAAGCTACGGTCTTGCAGCATTGTCCGTCGCCATTGCTCTGGCCGTGGGCCTTTTCCTGTCAGCGCACAATCTTCACGGCGTAGAGTTCCCGCTCTTCATGATCGCCGTGGCGATAACGGCCTGGCAGGAAGGAACCGGGCCCGCTGTTTTGGCGCTTATACTCTCAGGCCTGGCCTTCGATTACTTCTTTACAGCGCCCTTTTTCAGTTTCTACATCACCCCCCTTGAGATCCCCTACTATGCCGTTTTTATCCTGTTTGCATTTCTTATCACATGGTTCAGCGGGGTCCGTCGACGCGTCGAGCGAGACCTCCTTCGATCCCGCGACGAACTCCAGAAAGAGGTCTCGCTGCGGACGCAGCAAGCCAGCCTGCTCAATCTTACGCACGACACTATCTTCGTCCGTGATCTGAGAGACGTCATCACGTACTGGAATCGCGGCGCCGAGGAGCTATACGGGTGGACGGCGGAGCAAGCGATCGGAAAGCGATCGCATGAACTTCTCCACACGGTTTTTCCGGCTCCTCTCGATGACATTAACGCGGAGCTGCTTCGGACGGGACGCTGGGAAGGCGAGCTCGGGCATACAAAGTCGGATGAAAGTAAAGTAGTTGTCGCGAGCCGATGGTCCCTGCGCCGCGACGAACAAGAGCGCCCTGCGGGCGTGTTGGAGACGAACAACGACATTACGGAACGCAAGCACCGCGAAGAAGAAATCCGCAGTCTCAACCAGGAACTGTTGAAGCGCTCCACGGAGTTGGAAGCCACCAACAGAGAACTGGAAGCTTTTGCCTACTCCGTGTCGCATGACTTACGCGCGCCACTTCGACATATTGCGGGCTACGCAGAGATGCTTCAGAAAAACGCATCTCCTGTGCTGAGCGACAAAGGCCAAAGGTACATGACGGTGATCCTGGAGTCGGCGAAGAGGATGGGAAACTTGATTGATGATCTCCTGGCGTTTTCGAGGATGGGACGTGCCGAAGCGCGAAGAACGATGGTGAGTCTCGATCAACTCGTGAAGGAGATCCTCAACGAACTACAACCGGAAACGAACAGCCGCGATATCGAGTGGAAGATCGGCACACTCCCGCCTTGTTATGGAGACCGTTCGATGTTGCGATTGGTTCTTGTTAATCTGATTTCTAATGCAGTCAAGTTCACGCGGCAGCGAGCGCGGGCAGAAATCGAGATCGGGAACGCCGGCGGGGATACCGATGAAGTAGTTGTGTTTGTCAGGGATAACGGGACAGGGTTCGATATGAAGTACGCGCATAAGTTGTTTGGCGTATTTCAACGTCTGCATCACGCTAACGAATTTGAAGGAACCGGAATCGGGCTGGCCACGGTTCAACGCATCATTCACCGACACGGGGGGAAGGTCCGGGCCGAGGGCGCAGTAGATCATGGCGCAACGTTCTATTTCTCGCTTCCGACCCGCTGAATTCTCAAGAGGAGACTATGGACAAACTTGGACGCATTCTGTTGGTTGAGGACGACGATAGAGATGTTGAGCTGACTATGAATGCCCTCGAAGAATACAACCTTGCCAATGAGGTCATCGTTACACGCGATGGCGAGGAAGCGCTGGATTACCTCTATAGCCGCGGGAAACACAAATCACGTTCCAGCGACAATCCTGCGGTTTTGCTGCTGGATCTAAAGCTGCCAAAGGTCGATGGACTCGAGGTCTTGCGTCAGGTCAAATCAGACGACAATTTGAAAATGATTCCTGTAGTCGTGCTGACCTCCTCCCACGAAGAGAAGGATATGGTGACAAGCTACAAGCTTGGTGTGAACGCTTACGTAGTGAAACCCGTTGATTTCCACGAGTTTGTGAATGCTATCAAGGAACTGGGTGTCTTCTGGGCAGTCATCAACGCGGCCCCGCCGGGAAGCGTCAGGAAGTGAGCATGGGCCATTGTTTACGGATTCTTTCGCTGGAAGACGATCCTCGTGACACAGAGCTGATTCAGGAAGTGCTCGAGGCGGAAGGTCTTGTCTGCTCATTAATACGAGTCGAAACTCAGCCTGCCTTCGTGGATTCTCTCGATGGAAATATTGATCTGATTCTCGCAGACTATACACTTCCCACGTTCGATGGTCTCTCCGCATTGAGGCTTGCCAAAGATACCTGTCCGGAGGTGCCCTTCATTTTCGTCTCCGGAACACTGGGCGAAGAAGTTGCGATCGAAGCTCTCAAGGTCGGCGCCACCGATTACGTTCTGAAGACACGCCTCGCGAGGCTCGTGCCGTCGGTGCTCCGCGCGCTTCGTGAAGCCGAGGAACGTGGCGCGCGCAAGCGCGCTCAGGAGGCGCTGGCAGAGAGTGAATGTCATCTGGCGGAGGTGCAGAGGCTCACGCATACGGGAAGCTGGGTGTGGCGGGTCGAGGACCGAGCCGCCGTACATCTATCGGAGGAATGGTTTCGGATCCATGGCTTCGACCCTAAAGACGGCCTCCCGCGCTGGGAAGAACGGCTGCGGCGTGTTCATCCCGAGGACCGTGACAAGTGGCGAGGGACCATCGAGCGAGCCATCGCCCAAAAGTCGGATTACGAGACCGAATACCGCGTTCTTCTCGCTGATGGCGCGGTCAAATTTGTCTATGTTGTTGGGCATCCCGTTTTGAACGCCGCAGGAGAATTAGTGCAATTCGTGGGGAGTTCCACGGACATATCCGCACGCAAGCGGGCGGAAGAAAAGTTCCGCAGCCTGCTCGAAGCCGCTCCTGACGCAATGGTGGTTGTGAATCGAAAGGGCACGATGGTGCTTGTGAATGCTCAGGTGGAAAGGCTGTTCGGGTATCGGCGAGATGAACTCCTGGACCGGCAGATTGAGATGCTGGTTCCAACTCGATACC
>Ga0209004_1000008_pt1 | contig 52520 bp, 54 predicted proteins | sample TexAe_RefH0_M1_FD_187948 | JGI IMG/M metagenome (GOLD analysis project Ga0209004, IMG submission 187948) | Forest soil microbial communities from Davy Crockett National Forest, Groveton, Texas, USA - Texas A ecozone_RefH0_M1 (SPAdes) (version 2) | ecosystem: Environmental > Terrestrial > Soil >... | reverse complement strand
AATCCACAACTGCAGCTCTGCGTCCCATTTCTCGTCTCCTGAATCTTAGACGGATGGAACTGACAATAGTTTATCGAATTAATGACTCACAACACTAGAGCCCTATCAGTCCCATCGCCCAGAAGAGAGGAAGACTTAATCGATGGCAATATCTTGTCGGCGAGTTCCAAAGCGATTTGCTGTGAATGACTTTAGGAACGCATCTATTACGAACCTTGCCCACCGCCGCGTCCAGGGCTTTTCCGCAATTGCCAAGGGCTGTAGCCCCGATTCACTGTTTTCGACCGCTGGCGCGAGCCAGTGTGTCATTGGTACGCAAAAGCCCGTTTTTGCCCGTTTGACAACATTCAACGGTAGAGGATCTAACGGCGCATTTGCCAAAAAGCGCTTTCCCCGCCCGTTGGAAAACCTAGTGTGCAGCCCCTTTACTGCCGCAAGCAGCGCGGCATCCACGAGTGGGGTTCGAAGCTCGATCGAGTGCGCCATGCTGGCCCAATCGCTGTCACGCAACAAAATGTTTCTCATGTATAGCGTTGAATCCAGTGAGCAGATGGCTCCCTCCGCGTTTGCAGCCTCCGTACCCCTCATCCCCGGGGGAAAGCCCCCGAGGCGTTCTAGGCCGTCGCGTGCTGCCTCAGGGCCCATCAGCTGCGGCAACTCAAAGGGCAGAAACAGCCCACGCTTCAGAAAGTATTCACCTTCGATGGACCCCATAAACTCAGAGACACCCTTCAACTTCGGGTGAAATTTTCCTGCTGGCAAGGCGTCAACCAAGGCCCGTGTTAGTCCTCGCCCGCCCGGGAACTGCGCGATACGTCGCGTTAGGCGAAGAAGACGCGGAATCTCACGAGTCAGGCCATACCCATAAAAGAGTTCGTCACCACCAATGCCGGAAAGCACAACCTTATAACCCCGCTCGGCCACCGCTTTGCTCGCGAACCAGGTGTTTAAGCCGTCGATGGTCGGCTGATCCATTGCATCCATGAACTGCGGAAGGTCCTCCTCGAATTCCATGAGGGTTACCTGCCTGATATAGTGGTCGACTCCATAATGCGAAGCGATCGAGGCTGCCATCGGTACCTCGTCAAGAGCGGCCCGTTCGAACTCCTTGAAGCCGATTGTGACTCCTTCCACTTTCGCGCCCAGTTGTGACGAAAGCGCAACCATGGTTCCCGAGTCGATCCCTCCCGAGAGAAAGACGCTCACCGGAACATCGGAAACCAAGTGCGCTGCAACGGAATCAGTGACGGCAGTGCGGACGCGCTCCTGGACTTCTTCTTCCGTACAACGGGTCTGCACTTGATTCCACGATTCTTGAACATCGAGCCACTTTCTGGGCGAAGATGGAATCGAGGATCGGATTCTAATCCAACTGCCAGCAGCAAGGCTCAACACTCCCCGAAAAATCGTCCATGGTTCCGGCACGGTGCCCCAAAGGTAAAACCCAGCCACACCGGCAGGCTCTATTTCTGTTGAAATCAAATTGCTCGCAATTAAACCCCTTACCTGCGAGGCAAAGAGCATGCCCTCTTTGGTCTGCGCATAGTAGAGTGGCTTTATTCCGTATGGGTCGCGCGCCAGAAATAGCTCGCGCAATTGCGAATCCCAAATGGCAAACGCGAACATACCGCGTAGTCGGGGTAGCATACGCTCGCCCATGCGCGCATAAAGCACCAACAGGACTTCGGAATCCGAAGTCGTGCGAAATATCTCGCCCAGGCTTTCTAGTTCGGCCCGGAGTTGGCGGTAGTTATAGATTTCCCCGTTGAATACGAGGACATAACGTCCGTCGGCGAATATCATGGGCTGGTTGGAGCGGCTATCGAGATCGATAACGGCAAGCCGTCGGTGCCCCAAGACGACGCCCTCACCGGCCCAGAGCCCCTCCGCATCGGGACCGCGTGCACTCATGCAGGCGATCATCTGCTGCACCGCGTTTCGCTGCAATTGTTTGTTGGTTGAGTAACCGGGTGGAACCACAAATCCAGCAATGCCACACATCTTACGCACTCTTTCTGCACGTATCGGGTCGAACTCGGTCCGGCGCAGCGGCGAATTTTCGCGATTCGTCGAATACTCGACGATAAGCCGCGAAGGAATTGGTGCCGAACCTCGGGTGCACCAAACTCAGATCGCTTCGGGTTTGGCGTGGCGAAGTCGCAGAACTGTGCCAGGCCCAGCCGTAGGGAGATGTCTTAGAGGTGGATTGCGATGGGTGGAGCACGTGATAGGTTGGGTCCGCCCAGGTCCTTCTGGACTCGCATCGTCGGCGACCGATGATACCGGCTCGGACAATAGCGACAGGTGGTGGGAAGTTTGGCTCTTTGAATGCTTAACTTTTTGCCTCGGCGTAGATGAGCACGGGGGGGCGAATGGTGCCGTCCCTTCGAGGATGCCGCGACAGTGCGCGGCGCTCGCGTGTCTGGATTTGCAAAGTCGGCTACATTCGCCTTCTGAAACCCCCCGTGCCCGTCATTGAGCCAGATTTGAATGCGCTTTTGAGTGTAGGGCTGCTCGACGATAATGTCCGGTGAACCGTCTTGGTTCACGTCGATGGCAGTGACTATGATCGACGTCTCATCGGATTCGAATGTGAGCAGGCTTACAGTCCGCCCAGAATCGCAGACGCGCACACTGAATACATTTTGGCCACCGTGCTGCCCGAGACCCATCAGGGTTATGCTGTCTGGCTTCTGTTCGTTGTTGAAATCCGCAACGATGAATCGCTGGCCGAAACGCCCACTGGAGAAGTTGCAATCCCAATCGGCCCGGGCCGTCGGAGCACCGACGTTCCAATGTTGCGCACGAAGGGAGGGCGCTGACAGAGACAGTGCCAAGAGGCCAATCTTGAAAAAGCCAAACTTCATTCAGGACCTGAGTATAGGGGCAATTTCCCCTTCGAGGGAAGCGGCAATCCGTATGCTCCATTGGAATGATTGCTTTGGGAATGAACTCGAATGATCTGCAAGCGACCGCACCTCGGACTCCCAACCCTGTCACTGCCTACGCCAATCAGCAGCTATCCGGCCGCCACGCGCATCAACCATTCCCTTCATATATTGGAGCAGCCCGCGATCTATCTATTTTTTGAGCCTCGTGTCGAAGGGATAGGCGATGGTCTCCACAATACGAAACTCCGTCGCTTGCCGGTGGGCTGGGTTGAAGAGGCAGTTGATCGTTTCAGGAACAATTGCACTCGGAACGCGCAGTATTACGCTCTCGTTCTTATTCAGCCAGTTTGCGCCGAGGTCGCGGGTCACATCCAGCCGAGTCCGCCAATCTTCTGGCAAAGAATCGATGTTGATTGACGGCACTTTGATATCCGGGCCTTCGATCTTAAGCAATGTGAATTCCGGAGGCACGTCATTGGCACTGGTGTGCACGCATACTTCGAGCAACGCTGATGCGGGTGTCTCGGCGAGATAGACGATTGGATGGCCCGCGTAGTGCCAGCGTCCCGCAACTTTGAGGCCACCAATTCCGCTCAGTTCGAGATGTCGACTGATCCTCCAGAGGACCATCAGACGAACATGCCCTCATCAATCTGGATGAGGAGTTCCTCGACAATTCTGCTTCCAGTATCGGTCTTAAGCAACGAAAGAGGTGCGCGGCTGTCCAGCCGGGCATGAGGCTTTCGCAGCCAGGCGAGCGCTCGTCCACGGCTCCCGTATACGGATTCGGCAAGCGATAAGACCCGAATGGCACGCAACACGCGGTCCGATTCCTCGACGGTCAGCTTTTCCCGGCGCGACCGGCGATGCTGGAGCGTGCGCTGCGGAATGATGACGGCGTCAATCTCGCCCCGTTCGAGCCCGAGCGAGATCAGCCTCTTGATGACGGCAGGCGCGAGCCGTCCTTCGACAATCCGCAGAATTTCCGTCTCGGTTGTTGGCGATCGTACGCCAAGCCATTCGCCGATTTGTATATTCGCGGCATTCATCGCCCCAGCTCTAATACATTATGCCACAATACATGAGGCAGAGTGTAGGAATCGTCAATTCTGGTGTGCACCCAATAAGACCGAGACGCATATATTGCAAGGATTTAGCTAAAACGCACATCCGCCGGCCCGCTATTCGAGCCCCTTCTGCCGTCATCCCAGCCGGCAGCTGTTAATCGTCTTCATCGGCTCCTTCACTGACTTTTTTCCGCTCCACCCGCGCCTTCGACAACTGGCGTTTATTTCATCGGGTTTCGCCGTCAAGGGTTGAGATAAAATCGCTACGCTCGCCCTTGACCTGCTCTGCGGCGCTGCAAACGCCCCGAGGTGTCAGGGTTTCGCAAAGAAAAAGAAAAAGTTTCGAGCAAAGACATGAAGAATGACGCCAACAACACGAACCGTCAGGACGTGTACAGCCGCATCACATCTCAGATCGTCGCCAGCTTCGAACAGGGCGTGCGCGCCTGGGTCAAACCGTGGAACGCCGAACAAGCTGCCGGACGCATTACACAACCGCTGCCGTTCAACGGCCAGCCCTATTCCGGCATCAACATCCTCTCGCTGTGGATGAGCGCCCGCCGCGCAGGGCTACACCGCCCCATTTGGATGACCTTCAGCCAGGCTATCAAACTAAATGCTCACGGCCGCAAAGGCGAGAAGGGGCTCCCTCGTCGTATACGCCAATGCCATCACGCGAACCGAGCGCGATGAAGAGACCGGTGAGGACGTCGAGCGCGAAATCCCGTATTTGAAGGGGTACACCGTGTTCAACGTCGAGCAAGATCGACGGTCTGCCCGATCACTACTACGCCAAGGCCGCACCGAAGCTCGATCCCGTGGCTCGCATCGACCGTACCGAGAACTTCTTCGCCGCCTCGAAGGCCACCATCCGACATGGCGGCAATCGTACATATTTTGCGCAGGAAATCGCTTACGTTCAGATGCCGCCGTTCAAACTGCAGGCCGAGTTGAATGACTGGAACGTGGAAAACAGCAATGCTCTCAAGCGCTGGCCGCGGATGATTGCCCGCTGAGGAGACGATGCAATGGGCAAGGACAAAGGGCAGAAGAAATCGCCCAATCGATTTGAAGTCGGTACTCATGGCGGATGTGAAGCGTCACTCTTCGAGTTCACCGAAAAACAGTCGCTCGAGCCACGCGTCGTGCGCATCGCGGCCCTGAAGATCGACGAGGCGCTAGCCTATCTTCGCTGGCACGCCACAGACTTCGTAATCGAAAGCGTCCACGCCACACAGGGGGATGCGATGAACAACAAAATTAAAAGACCTGACTATGACGATGACTTCGATTCTCCGAAAAGATCGAGGAAGTAAACAAACGGGAGGAGGTGGAAAATCCCGCCAGGAACACGCCGCCGAAGATGCGCATGAACTTCACGGAAGCCGCGGGCAAGGTTGTTGCCTCTGTGAATGTGATCAACGATCCTCCCGACTGGCAGGCGCTCGAATTCCGTTTTACCGACGGGACGTTGCTTCATTTCGAGTTCACGACTACGCACATCGAGATCAAGCCGAAAGACCTGGAAGCGCGGCGCGGACCTTGAGCTGATCCGAAACTATGGTATGTCCCAACCGATGACGAGACAGAGGAGGATTGAGATTCGATTCGACCGTGCTTTGGGGCGGTGTTAAGCACGGCGCGGGTCGTTTTGCTTGGACAAAAGCGTACAATCGATGTAATTTCTATTCATACTCAGGCTTCTCCTGAGGAAAAACAGCCGTTAGCAAATCTTTTTGGGTCAGCCGCTTGCTAAAAGCGGCTGATATTTTTGTGTGAGCGGAACTCCGTCTGAGCCGTCTACCCGTCTCAGGCTCGCTCGCAAGCTTCTATGCCACGCAATCCTTGGAATCGGACCGAGACCCGAAGACTCACGGACCCAAGACATCAGTCGAACCGTGAGGGCCACCGGAACAACCACTCGATATGCAGTGGCTTCTGCCGCCACCATAGCAATGCTGGAATCACCGAAGCTACCACAGTAGGAATCAACAACTGCGGAGCTGGAGCCGTCGTTCGCAACAGGTGCAGCACCAGTTCGCGCGCGAATCCCTGGCAGAACGGCGCAACAAGAAAGATCGCAATGGAAGCCTCGCCGAACCAGACGAACAGCCTCGACGTTCCGGTGCCGTCCATGGCGCGGCAGAAGAAGATCAGCATCGCCGAGCCTGCCAGTCCAATCGGCAACTTGTTCCAGCGCGTCGTTTCTCCAACGAACCAGATTGTCCCGGCCTGAAACACCAGTAAGCATGCAAAGCCGGGCCACGCGACCCTGCGCGGCAACTTCTCCAGGAGATTCAATCGGCCAGCTCCGAACAACATCCCCGCAAGCACAAATGGAAAGTTCACAAACGGCGCATACAGCACCTGGATGCCCATATCCGGCACGGCGCAGGCCGCACCCAGCGCGAGGATTAGCTGGGTCCATCGCGGCAGGCGGTAGATCGCCAGCGCAAACATAGTGCAGAGAAAGAGCGTAATCAGAAACCAGCTTGCATTTCCCTCTGCCAGGCCAAGCAACAACGCCTTGATCGAAAACGGATTGTGACCGCTGCGAAAGCGGTCCGTCAGAGGATCGCTCAAACCCTCGATCAGCCCCCACAGCACATACGGATAAAGGAGCGCCTTCACCTTCTCCAATACAAACAAACGCGCACCGCGCTTTTCAATGCTTCGGGTCAGGAAGAGTCCCGAGACAAAGAAGAAAGCAGGCATGTGAAAGCTGTAAATGAACGCGTCCGCGAACTTGATCCAGGCAATGACATGTGGGTCGCCGTCCCACCATTGTCGGTGCATGCAACCTTGCTCGGTATGGCCGAAGACCATTAGTACGATCGCTATCCCCTTGACGGCGTCCACGATCTCAAACCGGCTCACACGAGCCCGCTCAGCATTGTCGTCACTCACAGATCGCGCTGCGCTTGTTCCAGATACTTCTGCTCTTGCCGGATTCATAGGGGATAACGGCCAGGTAGGCTCTACGACATGTTTACCACAGTGCCTAGCATCGGTGTCTTCTTCACAGGCAGATTCGATTCACTAAAACTCATGTCGGTCGGCCGGAAAAGCCGTTGCTCCCACATTATGGAGCGTGCTTGCCGAGTTGATATGGAGTACGTCGATTCGTCAGTAGATGGCCCGGGCTAGAAGCGCTAGACACCACCGGAACTTCGTTCTAGCAGTCCATCTTGTTCCCGAACCGTTGATGAACCGCGGTCAGCAGATGCAGCGCTGGATGCGGGCCGGATGCTTCGAGCGTCTGGTCGAAGACACGCGCATTCTGTTGCGTGAGTTTGCCGGACGCAAGGGCCAGCCGACGGCAGCGTGTATCGACAGTCGCACGCTGCAATCTACGCCCGATAGTGGTGCGCGGGCAGCGTACGACGGCGCGAAACGGCGCAAGGGCTCGAAGGTCCACATCGGTGTGGACACGCTGGGCCAGCTGCTTGCCCTGTCGGTGACCCCGGCCGATCAGGGCGATCGCGCCAAGGTCGAGGCACTTGTCGAAGACATGCAACAGGTGACCGGGGGCACGGTCGAGATGGCTTACGTCGATCAGGGCTACACCGGGCCGACTGCGGCGGAGGCCGTCCAGAGCCACGGCATCCGTCTTGAAGTCGTTAAACACCCCATGGCTAAACGCGGTTTTGTACTGCTGCCGCGCCGATGGGTGCTCGAGCGAAGCTTCGCCTCGGCCGCCCGCTTCCGCAGACTCGTGCGCCACTACGAACGGCTCGACACCACGCTCAAGTCATTTCATTACGTCGCCTTCGCATGCCTCATGATCGCCAATATGTTCAAACAACTCGCATGAACTTCATAACAGGCTCTAGCTAGCATCGAACGATTTTTGGAGAATCGATGCCCTTGGTGGCGTTGCGGGTATCGACAACAAGTTGTGCCTTCTCGACGATCGCCGGATAGTCGTAGGACGAGTGGTCAGTCACGATCATTACGGCGTCGTATTGTTCCAGATTCTCGAGCGGCGTGTTGGTCATGTTGAGCGCATAGTGACGACCCTGGCCGACGGTTGGGAAATAGGGATCGTTGTACGACACGATTGCGCCCTTGTCGCGGAGCAGTTCGATAATGGTGAGAGAAGGCGACTCGCGCAGGTCGTCGATATCGCGCTTGTATGCCAGACCCAGCACGAGGATCTTCGAGCCGTTGATTGCCTTGCGATGGCGGTTGAGGCCGTCGGCAAGCTGGTCGATTACGAAATAAGGCATGTTGATGTTGACTTCGCCGGCTAGCTCGATGAAACGAGTGCGGAAATCGAATTGTTTGGCCTTCCAGGAAAGATAGAAGGGATCGATCGGGATGCAGTGGCCGCCGAGACCTGGACCGGGATAAAAGGCCTGAAAGCCGAATGGCTTGGTCTTGGCGGCGTCGATCACTTCGTGGATGTCGATGCCCATGCGCATGCAAAGCTGCTTCAGCTCGTTTACCAGGGCGATGTTTACGCAGCGATAGATATTTTCGAGCAGCTTGGTCATCTCCGCGACCGATGGACTGCTTACCGGAACAACGCGCCGAAAGATGGTGCCATAGTAGGCAGCCGCAAGCTCTGCGGCAGCTGGACCGCAACCACCCACGACTTTGGGGATATCGTGCCGTGCCACGGTTTCATTGCCCGGATCCTCGCGTTCGGGAGAAAAGGCAACATGAATTCCAGCATCGTCGAGACTTCGGGCCACCTTGAACTTATGACGATTCCCTCTTTCGATGAGTGGAACAACAATCTCCTCGGTCGTGCCGGGGTACGTCGTGCTCTCCAGAATGACGAGTTGGCCCTCGTGCAGATGTGGGGCAATGGACTCAACCGTGCCGGTGACGAAACTCAGGTAGGGCTCGTGGTATTCGTTCAGTGGCGTCGGCACGCAGATGATGATGGCGTCCATCTGTGCGATGTCTGAGTAATCGGATGTAGCGCGGAAGCCTGATTTCTGCGCCTGCTGAATGGCGGCGGGAAGAATGCGCACGATGTAGGAATCGCCGGCGTTGAGGTTGCTGACCTTCTTTTCTTCGATATCAAAACCGGTGACGGCGAAGCGTTCGCCGCTGAACAGCAACGCGAGGGGTAGGCCGACGTAGCCCATTCCGACGATGCCGATCCGGGCCTGCCTGCTCTCCACTTTCTTTTTGAGCTCTGAAAGCGATGTGGTTGTTGCTGTGGTCATATTTCTCATTGTAAAACCGGCGACGGGACCGCGATCTGCATTCGACCGGGGGCCGATAGTATTCTTAGCTTCGGCGAGACTTGTACGCGATTCAGGAGGCTTGGTTGGCAAAGTATCTGGTAACGGGGGCAGCGGGATTTATTGGGCGTTCAATTGCGGCGGCATTGCTGCAGCGCGGAGAATCTGTTCGCGGAATCGATAATTTGATCACGGGCAAGCGCAGTAACCTGGCTGGGCTTGAGGTTATGGAGTTCATTGAAGGAGACCTGACCGATCCAGATCAATGTTTGCGTGCATGCGAAGGGGTCGAAATTGTGTTTCACGAGGCGGCATTGGCCTCGGTACCTCGCTCTGTCGCAGACCCGGCGGGTACAAATCTACATTGCGTGACTGCCACCCTGAACCTGCTGGTTGCTGCTCGTACCGCTGGGGTCCATCGCATTGTTTACGCCGGCTCCTCATCGGCCTACGGCGACACACCCACTCTGCCGAAGCGGGAGGACATGCTGCCCAATCCTATATCCCCGTATGCAGTAGCCAAGCTGGCTGGAGAGCAATATATGCGGGCTTTTGCGCGAGTGTACGGTCTGGAAACCGTGGTTTTTGCGCTACTTCAATGTGTTTGGACCCTTCCAGGATCCGACATCGCACTATTCCGGAGTCTTAGCCATCTTCTGCCGGCGTATGTTGGCGGGCGAGCAGCCCACAATATACGGAGACGGAGAGCAAAGCCGCGATTTCACCTATATCGACAACGTGGTTCATGGAAATCTCCTGGCGGCGGATGCGGGTGCGGAGAAAGTCTCGGGGCAGATGATGAATGTGGCCACCGGAACGCGTATCACGCTGAATGAGACCTTTCGCATTCTTTGCGATTTGACCGGGTACAAGGGAGAGCCGGCATACGGGCCGCCGCGCTCGGGGGACATTCGCGACTCTCTGGCCGACATTAGACTCGCGGGCGACCTTCTGAGCTATAGCCCGATTGTGGACTTCAGAGAAGGACTGCGCCGGACCGTGGAGTGGTATCGGACAGGCGTCTAGCAGGCGGATCTCCGGCTAAAAACTTTGGGCAGTTTCTGGTCCCCTTCATATGTGACGAGCCTCACGAACAAGTTGGCGCGGAATAGGCACACTGTTGGGTGTTCTATCCGCTGCGGCCTTCCGTACTGAAACCGACGAACGACCCTTCGGAAAGCTACGGGAACTGAGGACGCCGACCCTTGCCGGAGACTACCGCGGTCCAGGAAGAGCGAACGAATAGCCGCGATTTAGCGCCGAGCCGCGCCCCGAGACCAGTCTCATCAACCTCACTTGGCGAACTTTGGCTGACGGTTGGTCGCAATCGGCGAATGTTTTTGGCGATTGTGGGAACACTGCTTGCCGCCTGCCTTCTTTACTGCCTTGCGGCTCCAAACATCTATGAGGCTACGGCCCGCGTGGCCCTGCGCGGTGCTCCGGTTTCTGCACTGGCGCTTGATCGGAACGAAAGTTCAGGGTCTTTCGCGTCAGGGCAGATTCAGCTTGAAACGCTGGCCAATGTCCTTCGAAGCGACCAGCTCGCCTGGGAGGTTATTACTCGTCTCAAGCTCTACGGGGCCCCCGGATTTATAAGCTCCTTCGGTCGAAGATTCCCAAACCTGAATTTGAATCAGCCTGACCCGCAAGCCCAAGCTTTTCTGCTTGACGACTTTCAACGCGAGCTCACGGTTCAGACCATTCCCCGCACGTTGGTTATACAAATTCGGTTTCGTTCACGCGATGCGGCGCTTTCAGCGACGGTGGTCAACGCGCTCATTGAGGCATACCGTCAGCAGGATGTGAACGCGCGAGTAGAGGCCACGAAGGATGAGAGCATCGGGCTCAATGCGCGCCTTGTCGAACTGAAGGCGCAAGTGGATCGTGATGATCAGAAGCTGGCAGATTTTCAGAAGCAGCATGGAATCCTGAACACTCCCGAGACGCTTGGAAACGGCCAGCCAACTGAGGTGGAGCACACAGCAGAATTGAGCGAAGTGGACGCATTGAGCAGGGAGCTTGCAAATGCCACCACCGATCGCATTGAACTTGAGGCGGAATATCGATCGGCGGTTTCGGGCGATCCAGAACTTGTGCTCGCGTCCGATCCAAGACTGCAGGCGAACGGCAACTTTGCGTCGGGGCTTTTGCAGCAACTTCGTGCTCGTCGCAGCGAACTCGAGTTGGAGCAGGCACAACTTCGCATTGAACATGGGCCTAATTTCCCGCGGGTAGTGGAGATTCGCAACCAGATGCAGGACCTGGATCTGCAAATCAAAGCGGAGGACGCAAAGCTGGTAGGGCGCTTTCGCAGCGCATGGAAAACTGCCGCGGATCGCGAAGAACTGGCGCGCAAGAGCCTGAGAGATGCCACCGGTGCAGGGCTGATAGTGAACGAATCGGCGTTGAAATACGCGGTGATGCGGCAGGAGGCGAATGCAAACCGCGATGTCTATGTGCGGGTTACGCAGCAGGTGGAGGAAGCGGGACTGGCAGCCGGCAGCAAGGACTCCGAGGTTTCCGTTATCGACTATGCACGCCAACCGGTGAAGCCTTTTTCACCCGATCCGCTGGTGGATATGGCGATCACTCTGTTTATCTCTGTGTGGCTGGCACTTGCAGCAGTGTTGATCCGCGATTCCATTCGAACCAGGGCGGCGCAGTTGGCGGTTCTTATTTTGTTTGCCGCCTTCACTACCGGCGTAAGTCGCGGGCAGGCGCCCACGCCAAGCACATCTGGGCTTCCTACTGGCGTTGCGCGGATTCCGCAATCGACAGAGACCAAAAGCCAGCCGAACGCGAAAGATGCTCCGGCCGTGTGGGCCGCTCCACAGGGGACGTGGGCAGGAGTGCCGCCTGGCACCGCGATGCCATCCGCTGTGCCGATGGCTGCACTGATCGCCCCCGGCGATTTGCTCGAAATTTCTGAAGCGCACTCCCAGGATATGCACGCTTCGGTTCGAGTTTCCCCGGCCGGCGTTGTGACGTTGACGCTGGCAGGCGAGGTTCATGTCGACGGGATGGAGGAGGCCGCTGCGGCGCATGCAATTGAGACGGCGCTGATCGATCGCGGCATGCTACTGCATCCGCAGGTCACTGTTCTTGTCACCGCTTACGCAGGCCAGGATATTTCGATACTTGGCGAAGTTGCACGGCCGGGAATCTACACCTACACGGTGCATCATTGTCTGCTTGATTTGATTTCGACGGCGTCGGGTTTGACTGCAAATGCCGGACGTCTTGTAACCATCATCCATCGCGACGACCCCAGGACGTTTCGACCGGTGGTGCTGGATCCGACGGGCGCGGATACGGTTTCAGATCACAACCCGGAGTTATTGCCCGGCGACATTGTCCAGGTAAGCAGGGCGGGGCTCGTATATGTGGTGGGCGATGTGGTCCGGCCGGGTGGTTTTCCGGTCGATCCGGTGCAAACAACGACCGTGGTGCAGGCCCTATCGCTCGCCTGGGGGCCTGCCCAGAATGCAGCGTTGACGAAGGGTATTCTCATCCGGGAGCAACAGGGAAGTCGCACCGTTACGACGCTCAATCTGAAGCGTATGCTGCGCGGTCTCGATCCCGACGTTCCTATCCGCGACCGCGACATCCTCTTTGTTCCGGATTCGATGGCGAAGAATCTTTGGAACCGGACGATGGAATCGGTGATTCAATCTGCGGCTGGTGTCAGCATCTATGCGGGCATGGTTTACTCGCAGAGGTTCTGACGCTATGCGAGGGATTGCCTGGGCCTGCCTGCTTATTTTCGTGTTCACAATTCCGTGGGAGTATTCGCTTGACCTTGGCGCTCCGCTGGGCAATGTTGCCCGCATCGCTGGACTGCTTCTGTTGCTGGTGGCAGTGCCGGCGATTCTACGTTTGAGGCAGATGCGCAGGCTTGGACTGCTGCAGTGGCTGTCACTCGGTCTGCTCCTCTGGTTTTGCTTAACCTTCTTCTGGAGTGCCGTGCCGGACGGCACTTTGATGAAGCTTCGCGGCTATCCGCAGGAGATGATGATCGCGTGGCTTATCTGGGAATTTGTGGAGAGCCCTGACGATCTGCGCATGCTGATGCGTGCCTGGCTCGCCGGTTCATATGTACTGGGCATTCTGACCGTTGCAAACTTTGCGTTGCCTGATCAGGGTTCGACGGATCAGATTCGGTTTGCGGCTTTCGAGCAGGATCCGAACGACGTCGCACGGTTTCTCAACCTGGGCTTTCCGATTGCAGCTTTACTGCTCGACGGGAGAGAAAAATGGCCGGGCAAATTGTTGGCTATTGGTTACTTTCCGCTTGGATTTGCTTGTGTTTTGCTGACAGCGTCTCGAGGAGGGTTTGTGGCCGCGGTTGTCGCTCTTGCCGGCTGTGCTGTGCTGTTGCTTCGGAGTAGGCCCAAAGGCATTCTGGTTGGGGCGTCGGGGTTGTTCGGGGTGGTCGGTGCTATTTGGCTCATTGCTCCACACGAGACGTTGGAGCGCATTGCATCCATAACCGGACAGTTGCAAAACGGCGATCTGAATCAGCGGGTGAACATCTGGGATGCAGGTTGGCGTGCGTTTCTCGAAGCGCCGCTCTATGGCCATGGCGCCGGTTCATTTGTGACGGTGGCACGGCTGGCTCCTATAGACACGGCGCACAATACCGTTCTGGCCATTCTCGTAGAGGGCGGGTTGTTCTCGCTTGTTATCGCCACAGCGATCGTGGCAGTCTCTGTGCGCTCGATTTTTGCGATGAAGGGCGCGTTTCAAATTGCGCTGATGACACTGATGGCGGTATGGTTCATTTCCTCGCTGATCGGCACCGTGGGTGAAAGCCGCACCACCTGGCTGCTGCTGGGAGTGATCGCAGTTAGTCATCGTCTTGTGGAGGAGCATCCGGATCGGTTGGAGTGCGCATTTTCAAACCCGGAGCCGACCGAGAATCTAAGTTTGGCTGAGCGGTTCCAATGAGTTCAACGGTTGCGCCGATCATGACGACCGGTGTCAACCGCCGGATCCTCAGTGCTGTCTCCGCAGTGACGGCCGCGGCACTCGTCGTCAAGATTGCCGCCATGGCAAAGGAGTTCACGGTAGCCGGAATCTTTGGCCGTTCCGACGCGCTTGAAGCCTTTTTCGCCGCAGCACTCATCCCCGGACTTCTCGTCAATTTGATTTCGGAATCCATGAACCAGGCGCTCGTTCCTACGCTAGTGCGGTTGAGGGGATGCGAAGGCCGTGATCGCGCCCAGCGATTGTTGTCGAGTTCCATGCTGTGCAATTGTCTGCTGTTGCTAACGACTTCGGTGGTAATGGCGATTTCAGCAAAGCTCTTTTTCCCTTTGATCGGTTCACATTTTCCCGCGCCTAAATTGAATCTCGCCGTGCACTTGTTTTACGGCCTGCTTCCCGTGGTCGTCCTTACTGGCATAGCTTCGAACTTTACGGCTGTTCTGAACACGGAGGGGCGATTCGCGTTGCCGGCACTCGCACCTATCGTCACGCCGCTGGCGATCATTGCTATTGTGCCGCTTTTCGCGATCAGATTGGGCATCTGGGTCATGGTGTGGACGAGTGTCGCGGGCGCAATCATCCACACTGTCTGGGTGGGCGGGATGATGGGCGCCAGCGGATATCGAATCATGCCACGCTGGTGTGGCATTGACGAATCCACGCGCGTGGTCGCTCGCCAGTATGGAACTTTGATAGTGAGTGGGCTGGTCGCATCAGGGGGCCTGCTTGTGGATCAGTCGATGGCTGCGATGCTCCCCGCGGGCAGCGTGTCAGCATTGGTCTACGCAGGGCGGTTTGTAAGTGTAGCGCTGGCGCTGCTGGGCGGCGCTGTATCCTCAGCGGCTGCGCCACTCTTCTCCGAAATGGTGGCGCGCAAGGACTGGAACGGTTGCGACAGATGCTTGCGCAACTGGGCGTGGACTTCGGCAGCGGCCGCGACGCTGGTTGCTGCAGGCCTGATCTTCGGTGCGCATCTGCTTGTCAGAGTGACTTTTCAACACGGCGTTTTCGGACCGCAGGATTCCTCCGCGGTTTCTGCAGTACTTGTCATGTACGCGCTGCAAATTCCATTCTTTGTCTGCAGCCGCGTCTTCTACCGCTTTCTTCTGGCGATGCGTCGTGCGGATCTGGTCCTCTATTGCGGATTGCTTAATCTGGCGCTTGATGTCGTTTTGAATGTGGTGCTGATGCGCTGGCTGGGCGTTGCAGGTATTGCTCTGGCGACGTCGCTATGGACGGTAAGCACGCTGATCGTTCTCTGCTACTGGAGTTGGAGGGTGCTGCCGAAGGGTGACCCTGCTCTTCCGAACCTCAGGGGCTGAAGATTCGCGTTGAGCGCCTCGGAATACAGTGCTTCCCACTGATCGAGCACGGTTTCGAGATTGAATTTCGCGGCGATCGACTTTCGAAGACTCTCGCCGAGCTTGCGTCGTTCTGATGGCGACATACGCATTATGGTGCGCATCGCCGCGGCGAGAGAGTGGGATTCTCCTACGGGGACGGGCGCAGGTCGAAATGAATCTGGCATGACTTCGTGCACGCCGGCGATCTCTGTGACAACGGACGGCATTTCGCACGCACAGGCTTCCAGAAGCGCGATAGGCAGCCCTTCCCATCGGGAACAAAGGACAAAGCCATCCGCGGCGCATAACCAGGGTAATATGTCCGGATCAAAGCCGAGGAATCGTACCCGGCCGCCGAGACCAAGTTCATTGGCAAGAGCGGTCAACTTGATTTGCAGCGGGCCGGTTCCGGCTATGATCAATCGGGCAAGGTCTGGGAGCAAACTGAAAGCGCGTAGCAAAGTGGCGTGATCTTTTACCGGATCGAGCCTGCCTACTGATAGCCATAGGAACTCATTAGACACTTGCAACTCGCGGCGCATCGCACTGCGGACGTTGTCATCGCGTTTCCAATGGTCGAGATCCACGCCATTCGGAATTACCGCAAGCTTTTCGTCGCGCACCATTCCGGATGCGAGCCACGGCTTAGCCGCTGAGTGACTCACGGCTGTCACTACGTCCGGAAGCGCAGCACTCATCCTGAATCCAATCTGCCGCGCAAGTCCGCCAGTCGCGGGCGAGTGGATAGTGTTCACAAGCACGCGTACTGGTGAGTAGATCCTCGACCAACGTGCGAGTAGGAACGCGTGGGGCAAGTGTGCATGGACAAGGTCGGGTTGGTTTCGCTTGACCCACAGGTGTAGGCGGATCCATCCACGTGGGTCGGCCAGCCCCTTGCGCATTGAAAGACTCAGAAAATCGATGCCCATCGAACCCAATCTATGAGCCGCATCGCCGCCGGTTCCGGAAAGTGCGATGACGCTGACCTTCCAGTTCCGCAGCATCAATCCCTTTGCCAGAGAAATCACCTGCTGTTCTGCGCCACCGATGCGGTCGATGGTCGGAATGAGAAATGCCACGTGCCTCACGTTCTTCTCTCCAGCAAAGCCCGGTCAATTTCGCCTTCGTAGGCTTGGATTGCTCTTTTCAGATCAAAAGGCTCGACCCAGGAATGAGGGAATCGCTGGCCTGGATGGATGCAAGTGAGTGCGTCGGAGAGCGCGTGCTCCAGGGCCTCGACTGAGATTTCGCTTGCCAGCCAGACACCGGGCTTGTCCTGCAACAGATCCGAGAGACCGCGTGACGCAGGAGTTGCAACGATGGGGAGACCAGCGGCCCCTGCTTCAAGTAAGGCGTTCGGCAGTTCTTCATGTCGTGAAGAGAGCACAAAGGTCGAATCTCTGCGAAAGAGTCTTGCGGGAAATTCAACAAGACCTAGAAATTTAACTCGTCCGTCGATTTTGAGTTTTCTGCACTGAGTTTTGAGCGCAGATTCGCATGGCCCAACTCCCGCAATGTGAAGATCAACCAAAGGGAATTCATCCTTGATTCCGGCGAATGCTTCAAGAAGCAGATCTATGCCTTTCTCCGGCGCCAAACGCGCAACTGCCAGAAGCTGTGGGCAAGGCTGGTGCGCTCCATTGGTGAGGTGGCTGGTCGAAGCCCGGATGCCGAGGATGTCTACAGGGTTGGGAAGGACAATGAGTTTGGCATGGTCTACTCCCAGATCGTCTCGTAGTTCCTTTGCCATTGAGTTCGTCTGGCAGATCACCCGGTCCGCTCGCCGGTATCCAAGACGAAAGAACACGCGTGAAATACGCGGACTGCCCAAGGCCTCGAGTGTTGCTGAGAGTGCCCCATTCTGTCGCACAAAGACGCGTGTCCGGGCCGGAAAGAAGGGCCGAAGCATCAGAACGAGCAGGTTGAGGTTTGCCATGCCGGATAGAATCACCGCTGGTTTTAGTTGCCAGACCAGCTTCAGAAGCCGCCAGGCGCTGACGCGTACTCTTGTGGAGCCGAGAGCGTAGACGTGGATCGAATTCGGAAGGTCCTTTCGGGCTTGGAAAGAATCCCTGAGCGATTGGGTTATCAATCCCAGGTGCAGCTCGTACTTTTCGCGACTCAGGCATCGGGCAAGGGTGGCGATGACATGTTCAGCGCCTCCTCCTCCGAGATGCGGGATCAGTAGGAGGACCTTTGCAGGTGATGCACAACCCATAGTTAGCCAGGCTGCAGGGTAGCGAAATGAGGTTCATCGAAGAAGTGACGCGCCGCACAAGGTCCGATGTACCGAAATGGTACAGTTTCGTTGAGTCTCGGGAAAGCGCCTAGGCGGCCCTGTGCGGAATCAGCTGAATCTGCCGAGCTTTTCAGAGCAGGTCTGTTCAAATATGGCCGAATCTGAAGCCTCAACACCCGCTAAAACACGCGGTAATCGTTTGAGGCAGCCGCATATTCTTCTGGGCGTCACCAGCCCGCAGACCTGTCTTGTCCTGCAGGGCAGGCTCCGCGCCTTGCGTGAGGCCGGCTTCCGCGTTTCTCTCATCTCCGCGCCTGGAGAATTGCTCCACGAATCGGCACGAAATGAACGAGCGGCCGCGTATACCGTTCCCATGGAACGCGGCATTTCACCGATTGCCGATGCGATTGCGCTGTTTCGCATCTGGCGACTACTTCGCCACCTCAAGCCTGACATTGTTGAATTCAGCACGCCGAAAGCAGGACTTCTGGGAAGCCTTGCAGCTTGGATCTGTCGCGTTCCGGTACGGATCTATTTTTTGCGCGGACTGAAGCTTGAAACCTTGCGAGGGCTGAAGCGAAAACTTCTGCAAATAACCGAACGTATGGCCTCGGCGAGTGCCCACGTGGTGGTATGCAATAGCCGGAGCCTCCGAAAAGAGGCGATGACGCTCCACATTGCCCCCGCCTCAAAACTCGTCCTGCTGGGTGAGGGAAGCAGCAACGGCGTCGATTTGGAGCGATTCAGTCCAGGGCCTTCGCGCATTCGCCAGCAACGTGGGATCCCCAGCGACGCGTTTGTGGTTGGATTTGCGGGGCGGCTGACTAACGATAAAGGCCTTCCTGAGTTGCTTGAGGCTTTCACGGCGATTCTTCGTCAGGAGCCGAGAGCACGTCTCCTTCTTGTGGGTTGGTTCGACGCAGCCGAGGATGCCTTGGAAGTGGGTCTCAGAGCGCGCATCGAAGGCCATCCCAGCATCAGCTGTACAGGTTTTGTGGCAGACCCTGCGCCGTATTATCGGGCCATGGATCTGATGGTGTTACCCACGTGGCGGGAGGGCTTTCCTAACGTTGTGCTTGAGGCAGGCGCAACCGGTGTACCGGTAATTGGGACGTTATGCACAGGTTCGCGGGATGCGGTAATCCCGGAAGTGACCGGAATGCTTATTCCGCCAGGATGTCCTGAGGCAATTTGCGAGACAGTTCTGCAGTTGCTGCACGATCGGGAGCGCCGTCTCCGCATGGGCAACGCAGCCCGTGCGTGGGTGAGGGAAAACTACGAAAATCGAAAAGTACTCGGCTTGACAGTGGATTTCTACCTCGGGATGATCGGGCCAGCTTGCGCCCAGAAAGTCGAACTGGACGAAAAGCTTCCGCAACCAACTACTGGTTTGGCTGTGTTGCCGTGATTTCAGGCGCAATCGATGCAGCCGGCGGAGCCTGCAGTGTGTGCGCTCCTGATTCAGTGACATGAAGAACGGTTCCAGGGGCGATTCCGAGAACCAGGGTGGCACCAACTGCGAAAAGCAGCCCTGCTCCGACTGCTATCCCCATAGACAGGATGGGTGCGCGCGTCTCTCCTGCGCCTGCGTCTTCATCAGGGCGCTGGGCTGCGGTGAAGGCCAGCCGCAGATAATATGCTGCTGCTAATCCTGAATTCAGCAATCCGATGACAGCCAGCAGAACGGCGCCACCGCCGACGGCGGCGGAAAAGGAGTAGAACTTGCCAAAGAATCCGCCGGTGAAGGGAATTCCGACGAGCGACACCAGAAAAAAGATGAGCAGGCCGCCGAGCAGCGGCGAGCGATACAGAAGGCCCTTGTAGTCCTGGATCAGCGATCTTTCGTCGTCGTACCCTCCTGCCAGGGTGAATACGGCGAAGATTCCTACATTCATTGCCGCATAAGCTGCGACGTAGAAACTGGCGGCGGAAATTCCGCTGACGCCAAAGCCTGCAAAAGCGGCCAGCAGGTAGCCAGCGTGTGCAATCGACGAGTAGGCCAGCATGCGCTTTACGTTCTGCTGGCGCAGCGCTGCCAGGTTGCCCATGGTCATGGAGAGGACTGCAATGACCCACAACGCAGGCGACCATATGGATCGCAGGGTTGGAAACATCTCGTACACGATGCGCAGCAGAAACGCGAATGCGGCTGCTTTGGGCGCGGTAGACATCAGCGCCACGACGGGCGACGGTGCGCCTTCGTATACATCCGGCGTCCAGACATGGAACGGAGCGGCGGAAACCTTGAACAAAATTCCAACCAGCATCAATGCGAGGGCAGCATGTACCAGGCCCTGGTTTTGCGCTGTCGAAGCGCTGCGGGCGATCTCATAGACGGAGGTGGTTCCGGTTGCTCCGAATACCATCGCGATTCCGTAAAGCAGGAAGGCCGTGGCAAACGAGCCGAGGAGGAAATACTTGATGGCGGCTTCTGGTCCGCGGGCAGACTGCTTGCGATATCCGGCCAGAATGTATGTTGAGATCGACGAGATCTCAAGTGCGATGAAGAGAACCAGCAACTCGACTGCGCTGGTCATCAGGCACATGCCTACCGCTCCAAAGGTTATGAGCGCGTAGTATTCGCCCTGGTGGTGGCTGTCTTCAGGCAGGGTATCCAGCGAGAGAAGCAGTGTGACCAGCACGATGCCGCATATCAACATGTGGAAGAAAACGGTGAACGGGCTGGTCTCGACGGTGTCTGAAAATCCTGATCCCGCGGGCAGAGAGAGTTGCCACTCGCTGACCAACAATGCCACCGTCGTGCCAAATGCGGCGACCCATCCCAGGCCTCGCCGCGAGCGCCCTGGCGCCATCGACGCATCTGTCAGCATCACGAGCACGCCAGTGATGGTGAGAACTACTTCGGGAAGGATGCGGTAGATATCAGGAACGGGATTCACCGCTGGACCTCCCCACTGTTTGCGCCCGGAGTGACGTCGGGCTGTGCGAGCATATCGATTGATCGCGACTGCTGATACATGATTGGTTTAGGCGCCATTTGGATGGCATGAAGCCAAAGGTTGGGCGAGACACCCATCACCAGCATCAGAATGGCCAGTGGCCATAGCACCAGCTGTTCGCCGAAGCGGAGGTCTGTCGCTCCCGTTGTCGCGAGCTGGCTCTCCTGGCCATAGAAAACCCGTTGCACCAGCGTAAGCATGTAGGTGGCGCTGAGGATTACACCCAGCGTTGCCACAATTGCCCATCGATGGCTGACACCGGAGAACGTGCTCGAAAGGATGAGGAACTCGCCGACGAAGCCATTCATCAGTGGCAGGCCGACCATAGCGAGCGACACGATCACAAAGATTGTTGCGAGACGCGGTATGCGATTTGCAAGGCCGCCGTAGGCAGCGATCTGGCTGGTTGCATAGCGAATTTCCAGCGCCCCGAGCAATACAAAGAGAGCTGCGTCGATGAGTTCATTGTTGAGAATCTGGAACGCTGCGCCGCTCCAGCCGGTGAACGTGAAGCCATAGACGCCGAGCGTGATCAGGCTCAGGTGACTTACTGCGGCGAATGCCAGGAAGCGCCAGAAATCGCGCTGGACTAAAGCCAGGCAAGCTCCATAGAGGATGCCGATGACCGCAAGCGCGATCAGAAGCGGGGCAATGGCTTGCGACTGGACAGGGAATAGGCCGACATGGAAGCGCAGCATGGAATAGATGCCCATCTTGCCTGCGACCACCATCGCCATCGCTACAGGTGCTTCGCCGAAGGTGTCGGCGAGCCAGCCATGGAGAGGAAATATCGGGACCTTGACGGCGAAGGCGAACAGGAACGCGAGGGCAACCCAGAAGAGAGCACCCGCGGGCAAGGCGCCGGCGCCGATGTCCGTGCGTAGCTCGGCGAAGTTAAACGTACCGGTGCGCGCGTAGAGCCACAGAATCGCGACCAGAAGCGGGGCCGATGGGATGAAGGTGAAGAGGAAGAATTTGGTTGCTGCTTTCGGTCCTTCCTTGCGGCCATACATGGCGATGAGGATGGCCATTGGAACGAGCGACAGCTCCCAGAATCCGTAGTAGAGCATCAGGTCGAGCGAGATGAAGACGCCATACATCGCTGTCTGCTGCAACAGAAACAGTGAGTAGAAAATCTTCTGGCGCCGATTGATCGACTTCCAGCTTGCCAGAACACCGACCGGGCCGAGGAGCCCGACGAGGACTGTGAGCCACAGGCTGAGGCCATCGACGCCTACGTGATAGAAGATTGCCGGGCTATCTATCCACGGCTTATTTACTTCAAACTGGAAACCGATGTGATCTACGGCGAAATGCGCGGGGAGATGCAGCGTCAGGCCGAAGGTGACCAGGGTTGTAAGCAGCGCGATCCATGCCGGAAGCTTGCCGCGATCCGGAAGCAACGCTACTAGCACTGCTCCTGCAAGCGGGGCGAGGAGAATCAACGTGAGTATCGAACTATTCATCGCTGCCATCTCCTAGTGTCCCGCCCATCTCATATCGATTCCTGTTGCGCCGAACACATAAGGCGCCAGTACAAACGCAAGCAAAACAGCCGCGCCCAGAGCCAGCCACGCAGCATACGAACGCAGATTGCCGGATTGCCATCGCTGCAGGATTGCGCCGCACAGCGTTGCGATGCCGCCCAGCAGCCACGCCAGACCGCCAAGGATCGCTACATCAACGACCCATTCCAGCAGGTATTTTGAAAGCACAAGTATCGGCTTGACGATGACGAAACCGTAAATCTCGTCGACATAGTACTTATGGGCGAGAAGGTTGTAACCGGCAGGCGTACCCGGTACAAGCCCGTCGGCTGTTTCCGGGCGGCGATGATACATGCGGTGGGCGATGTACCATCCGACGGCTCCTGCGAGGACGGCGAGAACCGTAAGAACGATTTCGATTTGGCTGTTGGCGGCCTCGGCAGTCCGGGCCCCGACGGATGGAGCAAGATAGGCACCGAAACGTTCCATTCCGATCCAGCCACCGACAACTGACAGGATGGCGAGGATGACGAGCGGGACGGTCATCACGGCCGGGCTTTCGTGCGGATGGACATCGGGATTGCGCGATTCACCAAAGAAGGTGAGATACCAAAGCCGGAACATGTAGAACGCGGTGAGCGCAGCGGTGACGACTCCGACGAACCAGAGAACCTTCCCGAGGCTGCCACCAGATGTAAATGCCGCGGCGAGGATGGCATCCTTTGAGAAGAACGCCGACATGAACGGGAAGCCCGAAATGGCGCAAACCGCCATTGTCATAGTCCAGAACGTGATCGGAATCTTTTTGCGCAGGCCGCCCATTTTGCGCATGTCCTGTTCGCCGCCAAGGGCGTGAATCACAGACCCAGCGGCGAGGAAGAGGAGGGCCTTGAAGAAGGCATGCGTCATCAGGTGGAAGATGGCCGCCGAATATGCCGCAACGCCACAGCCGAGGAACATGTATCCAAGCTGCGAGACGGTTGAATAGGCGAGCACGCGCTTGATGTCGGTCTGCACCAGCCCAATGGTTGCCGCGAAGACCGCCGTTGCCGCGCCGACGATGGCTACAACGCTAAGAGCAAACGGTGAGCGGTCAAAGATGAAGTGTGTGCGGGCGATCATGTAGACGCCGGCCGTGACCATGGTTGCTGCGTGGATGAGTGCGGAGACGGGTGTCGGGCCTTCCATCGCGTCCGGCAGCCAGACATACAGCGGAAGCTGTGCACTTTTGCCCGTCGCGCCTATGAGCAGGCACAGGGCAATCGCCGTCAGAACGCCGCCCATCATGGCGGGTTCGGCGGCGATCTTGGACGCGATTTCGCTGAAACTCAAGGTGCTGAAGTTTGCCAGCAGCAGGAAGAGCCCGATCAGGAATCCGAAATCGCCGATGCGGTTGACGACGAATGCCTTTTTGCCGGCGTCCACTGCAGAGGTCTTCTGGAACCAGAAACCAATGAGCAGGTAGGAGGCAAGCCCCACACCCTCCCATCCGACAAACATCAACAGCGCATTGCCGGCCAGGACGAGCACCGTCATGAAGAAGAGGAATAGATTCAGGTAGGCGAAGTACCGCCAGTAGCCTTCTTCCTCGTGCATGTACCCGACTGAGTAAATGTGAATCAGAAATCCGACGCCGGTGATGATCAGCAGCATGACCAGCGAAAGCTGATCAAGGACAACATTGAAGTCGATGTGGAGGGTGCCGGTATTAATCCAATCGCCCAGGGTCTCGACGTGTGGCAAGGAGTCCGCTTGAAATCCCAGTCGAGATGCATTCAGCACGACCAACAGCGAACCCAACGGCGCAAGCAGCGCGATCGATGTGACGATTGTCTTCGGCAACCGCCGCCCCAGCAGCCCATTGAGCAGAAAGCCTGCAAAGGGCAGCAGCGGGATCAACCAGAGATGGAGATTTTCGTTCATAGTTTCATCAGGTCGATGCGGTCGACCGCCAGCGTTGCACGTGCGCGGAATACAGCAATAATGATGGCGAGTCCAACGGCAGCTTCAGCGGCGGCCACCATCATCACGAAAAAGACGAAGATCTGTCCCTTCACCTGGTGCCACTGGTGGGCGAAGGTCACAAAGGAAAGATTCACGGCGTTCAGCATCAACTCGATCGACATGAACATCGTGATCAGGTTGCGCTTGATCAGAAATCCAACGATGCCGAGGCAAAACAACACGGCACTCAGCACCAAATACCACGCCAGAGGGACTTCGTTTTGGACTAGGTGTAATGAGTTCACTTGGTGTCCGCCTTTTCCCCATCTCCCTGGCGAGCGAGCGCGACAGAACCGAGGATCGCTACCAGGATTAGCACCGATGTGACTTCGAACGGCAACAGCAGCTTGGTAAATAGCACGGCACTCAGGTCGAAGGTGCTGGTGATCTGGTCTTCAATCGCCGCGTTGCCAAGGCCCTGGACGTGTAGAATCGTCGTCGCAATCAATGCGAGAATTGCCACCACTGCTGGAAATCCCACGGTACGGGCTGCGCGGCTGCCAAGTGTACGCTCTTCGCGGCCAGCATTCAGCAGCATGACTACAAAGGTGAAGAGCACCATGATGGCGCCGGCATACACGATGACCTGCGCTGCCGCGAGAAATTCCGCGCCAAGCAACAAGTAGAGCACCGCCAGCGACGTCATCACCACAATCAGCGATAGCGCGCTGTTGATGGGGTGCGTCTGCAGCAGGAGGTTGACGGCTCCTGTGAGGCAGAGTACGGCAAAGACGATAAACAGAATCAGGTGCATCGTTCCGTCACTTACGGGCGAGTGCCAGTCAACTGCTCCGGCAGGTTAAGGGGAGGGAGTTTGGCAGCAGGGCGTCCCTGCTTATTGAAATCCCTTCCGATTTTAACTGAGCGCGTTCGGCAAAACGGTGATCGATGAACAGGACAAGACTCGATCAAGCAGCGCCAAGCCGCAATCAGCGATACGCGAGCCAAAGACTCGTGCCCACAATGTTAAGGATGGCCAGTGGCATGAGCCAGCGCCATCCGTAATTCATTAACTGGTCATAGCGGAAGCGAGGCAGCGTGCCGCGCACCCACACATAGAGAAACAGGAAACTGAAAACTTTGAGGACAAACCAAAAGATGGGGAGTAGCGCACGAAGGAGGAAGTTATCGGGCGTGGGAAGCATGTTGCCAAACGGACTCATCCAGCCTCCCAGAAATAACAAGGTGGCCACGCAGCCCACCATGATCATGTTCGCGTATTCGGCCATGAAGAACATGGCAAACTTCATCGAGCTATATTCCGTGTGATAACCCGCGGTGAGTTCGCTTTCCGCTTCGGGCAAATCGAATGGCGAACGATTCGTCTCAGCATAAGCTGACATCAAGTAGATGAAGAAGGCAACGAATTGCAGGCCGCCGAAGAGATTCCAACTCAACATCCCGTGGTTTGCCTGGCTGCGGACGATGACGTCAAGGTTCAGCGAACCAGCGCGCATCACCACGCCGACTAACGACAGTCCCAGAGCCAGTTCGTAGCTCACCAATTGAGCCGAGGACCGCAAAGAGCCGAGCAGCGAGTACTTATTGTTTGAAGACCATCCGGCCAGCGCAATGCCATAGACACCAATCGAAGTGATGCCGAGGATGACAAGCAGGCCGATGTTCACGTCGGCAATCTGGAAGAAATGAAAGTTGCCGGGTCCAACCATTCCCGGATCGCCAAACGGCACCACCGCGATGGAGATGAGCGCGCAACTGAGTCCGATGATGGGGGCCAGCAGATAGAGAGGCCGGTACACGCCGGTCGGAATGATGTCTTCTTTGAGAAAGGATTTCAAGCCGTCAACAAGCGGCTGCATCATTCCAAATGGCCCAACGCGGCTGGGCCCCCAGCGATTTTGAATGCGGCCAACGAGCTTGCGCTCCAGCAGCACCGTGTAGGCGACGGCCATCAGCAACACTACCGTCACTACCACGACCTTGAGCAAGCTCCAGAATAAAAACTGCAAAATCGTCACGTGCCTTCAGCCTTTCTCGCCAATCGTTCAGTCTGCTGCTGTCGCTGCCACTTCTGCTGCCTGGTGTTGCTCCAGGTCTTTCAGGCCTGCGCTGTACCGCCCGAGTGTGCCGGAAGTGAACAACCCATCGTGCGCCGGCCGCACCAAGTCGGGACGCGTTGAAGTAAGTGTGGAAACTGGGACAAAACCCGGCTCCGTTCGCACATCATTACCGCCAAACAGGTTTAGCCGATCTAGTTTGTAGCCGGGAACCAGGCGCTCGATTTCGTCAAGTAATGCGAGGGGGTCGAATGGGCTCAACCTTGGTTCGAGTCCATTGGCGGAAAGCCAGACGGCATGCCGGTCTGCTTCTCCTGCCTGCGCACCGCGAGATTGACCAAGATCTGCGGTGACTCCTCCCTTGCCGAAGGGCACCAGGGTTTTCACATTCGTGTCCATGCTGCCGGCCAGGCGCACCAGAATTTCGAAATCAGGTTTCACGCCTGCGCGGTCTGCAGCTTTTCTTGCCAGCTGCAGATCGCCGAATGTGTTCGTCACCGTTCCGGTCTTCTCATAGAGACTGGCAGCAGGGAAGACTACATCGGCAATCGCGGCGGTTTCTGTCAGGAAGATATCCTGGACGATGACGAAGGTGTTCTTCAGTGCGCTTGCATCAACGCTGCCGTTGCCCAAAGGATTCGCGCCTACGATGAGCAATGCGCTGAGTCCGCCATTCGTCGCCGCGGCGAATATCTCCGGCTGAGACTTGCCGGCGGTCGTCGGCATGCCCGCGTAGTCCTGCGCAAACGGACCTGCCGAACTGACCGGGACGTAACCGGGAAGGAAATCGGGCATCAGGCCCATATCCGCTGCGCCGCGCGAATTGGCGTAATCGCCGAGATAAGCAAAGCGTACGTTACGGCGGCCGAGTCCCCAGTTGACCATGTCGGCGACCGCATTGCCGCGATATTCTTCGCCGAAGATGACCAGCAGCTTTTCTTCGCCGAGCAAAGCCTCACGGAATGCAGAATTACTGATCGCCGCGTCGCTGCCGCCGAGGTACGCTGCCATTGACGCATACCCACCCGACGGCAAATGCAAAGCAGCCTTCGCCTGTCGCTCCAGCTTGATCTGCTTTTCATTTGCCACGTAGAGACGCGCCCGGTTCAGCCGAACGTTGGTGCGCAGATTCCAAGCCAGCAGTGGATGCTCATGGGTCGGATCGCCTCCGATGAGGAGTATTGCGGGCGCACTGGCGATGTCGCGAAGGCTTGCGGCCTTGCCTTCGTGTCCGGCCAGCGCTCGTGCAAATGCGACGTAATCGGTCGTGCGATCGTGATCGATGTTGTTCGTCTTGAGGACCGTACGCGCAAACTTTTGCAGCAGGTAATTCTCTTCGTTGGTGGTGTGGTTTGAACCGATTACGCCGATCGCATCGCCACCCTTGCTGTCGCGAATCTCCTTGAGCTTTGCGCCAGCGACGCGAAACGCCTGCTCCCAACTCACCGGCTCCAGTTTGCCTTGCGCACTGCGCACCAACGGTGTGGTCAGACGCCCCGGATTCTCGACGAAGTCAAACCCGAATCTACCCTTGGCGCAGAGGAAATCTCCGTTGATGCCGCTCTTGTCGCGATTGTCAGCACGGACAATTTCAGAACCATCGTCCGCCTGCCGGACGCCCAGCGTGACCTTGCAACCGTCGCCGCAGTGCGTACAGACTGTTGAGACGTGGTTCATCTCCCAGGGCCGCGTTTTGTAGCGATAGCTTCCGCTGGTCAGCGCTCCCACCGGGCATACATCGATGCACATACCGCATTGTTCGCAGTCGAGCCGCTCTTCTTCATTCGGCGTAATCACGGAGTGCACGCCGCGGTTGTGCACGCCCAGCGCCCAAACATCCATGCCTTCGCCGCAGATGCGCGTGCAGCGGTAGCAAAGGATACAGCGCGGCCGGTCGTAAAACACAGCGGGTGACCATTGCTGCTCTTCGCGATGCTGCTTGGCCTCGGCGTAAAGGCTTTCACCTGCGCCGTACTTGAATGTCATGTCCTGCAGTTCGCACTCGCCTCCCGCATCGCAGACAGGGCAGTCGAGCGGATGATTGCCAAGCAGAAGTTCTATCGTGGCCTTGCGTGCCTGTGCAATTTCCGGCGACTCTGTGGTGAACACCTGGCCTTCAGCTACTGTCGTTGTGCAAGCGGTCTGGAGCTTCGGCACCTTCTCCTGGCGCACAACGCACATGCGGCACGCCGCGCACAGGCTGATCCCCGGGTAGTAGCAGAACGCAGGAATTTCGATGCCTGCCTTGCGGCAAGCCTCAATCAGCAGCGTCCCTGCGGGAGCCGTCAGCTTCTTTCCATCAACGGTGAAGGTTACGTCAGCCATTCTTCTCCAGCGCCCTCTCTGCGGAATTGCGCAGCTTAAACCACAGCCATTTCGGTGTGCTTGGCGAACGGGCAGGGCTTCCCGTCCAGGTGATCTTCAAACTCTTTGCGAAACTTCTTCACGAATCCCAGTGTGGGCATCGCTGCTGCGTCGCCAAGTGGGCAGAAGGTGCGGCCCATCATGTTTTCGGCGAGGTAGCGAATGTTGTCGATGTCCTTTGCCGTTCCAAAACCGGCGTGAAAACGCGTCAACGATTTCTTCAGCCAGTCGGTTCCCTCGCGGCAGGGAATGCACCAGCCGCAGCTTTCGTGTTGATAGAAGCTGATGGTCCGCAGCGCGAACTCGACGATACAGGTCTGGTCATCGATGACCACCACGCCGCCGGAGCCGAGCATCGATCCGGCTTTGCCTACCTGATCGAAGTCCATGCCGAGGTTCTCGATCTCCTCCGGCAGTAAAACAGGAGTCGACGACCCACCGGGCACGATGGCCTTCAGCTTTCGACCGCCGCGCACGCCTCCTGCCACGTCGTAAATCATCTTCTTCAAGTTGTAGCCCATGGGAAGTTCGTACACGCCGGGCCGCTCCACGTGCCCGCTGATGCCGAACAAACGTGTGCCACCGTTGCGAGCCGAGCCTAACCCCGCAAATGCCGCGCCACCCATGGTGATGATGTGGGGGACAGAAGCGATTGTTTCCGCGTTGTTGATGACAGTAGGCCCACCATAGAGACCAACGACGGCGGGAAACGGAGGCTTGATGCGCGGAACGCCGCGTTTGCCTTCGAGCGACTCCATCAGCGCCGATTCTTCCCCGACTTCATACGCGCCTGCGCCGCTCTGGGTGATGACCTGAAACTCAATGTCGGATCCAAAGATGTTCTTGCCCAGAAAACCTTTGGCATACGCATCGGCAACGGCTTTCTCCATTATCTCGAGGAGGTAGCGATACTCGCCGCGTAGATAGATGAAGCCCATCTTTGAGCCAATTGCAAGACCGGCAATGATGGTTCCTTCGATGACGGCATGCGGATCGTGGAGGAATATCAGGTGGTCTTTGCACGTACCGGGCTCGCTTTCATCGCCATTGACGAGCACATACTTGGGCTTGGCCGATTGCTTCGGCACGAACGACCACTTCATGCCGGTCGGGAAGCCCGCGCCACCGCGACCGCGCAGATTCGAAGCCTTCATCTCCTCGATAATCCACTCGGGACCTTGAGCGAGGCACTTTCGGGCAGCTTCGTAGCCGCCGAGTTCGATGTATCTATCGATATTCGCTGCGCCCTGTCCAAAGCGTTTCGAAACGACCTTCACTTCATCGGGATGCGAAACGAGCTTAGGCATTTTTCGCCGTCCCTTCTGCGCTTGCACGGCCGCGGTAGTCGGCGAGGATTTTCGCTACGCTCTCAGTTGTCAGATCATCATGAAAATCGTAGTTCACCTGGATTGCGGGAGCCCAGCAACATGCGCCGATGCATTCCACTTCTTCGAGCGAAAAGACACCGTCCGCCGTTACGCCTTTGTGTCCAAGACCGAGTTCTTCCTGAAACTTCTCGTATACGTCGTAAGCGCCGCGCAGCATGCAACTGATGTTGGTGCAGACTTGCACATTGAACTTGCCCGCCGGCTTGAAGCGCAGCATCGAGTAGTACGTCGCCACATTGCGCACATCGAGTTCCGTGATGCCGATTCTCTGTGCAACCTCGGCAATCACGGCGTCCGAGAGATATCCAATCTCGTCCTGCGCGTAGAGCAGCATCGGCACCAGCGCCGAACGCCGAAGGGGATACTTTTCGACCAGCGCATCGAAACGAGCCGCCACCTTGGGCGAAAAAATGCTCATCGTTTCCGGACTCATCGCATCAGCTCCCGCGCCCATGCTTCAGCAGCCATATCCATTTCTTCCTCGCCGGTCGTGCTGCGCAACCGCCCAGCTTCTGTCAGTTCCAGCATTCCGCTCCGTCCGTCGTCGCGCTTCCAGATGACCTGCGCGCCGTTTCGTTTCAAGTCGAGCCATGCATCCGCATGACGCACTGTAATCTGTTCTTCCCCCAACTCGACCGTTGCCTGCCGATCTCCATTCAGCCCGTGTACCGCGGTGTAGCTGCGGAGCAGGGAAGCAAGCGATACCCAAAGTTCTATATATAACTGGACCGCTTCAGGCACTACCTGTCAATTTCCCCTAGCACGATATCGATCGACCCGATTACCGCGACTACGTCTGCCAGCATGCGTCCTTTGCACATCGTCTCCAGCGCCTGCAGGCTCGCAAACCCCGGATAGCGCATGTGCACGCGATACGGTTTCGCCGTTCCATCGGAAACCACGTAGTAGCCCATCTGTCCGTGGCCCGATTCGATCCCCTGATAAACTTCGCCAGCCGGCACGTTAAAGCCTTCGGTCACGATCTTGAAGTGATGGATCAGCGCTTCCATCTGCGTCTTCATCTTCTCGCGATCGGGCAGGACAATTTTCGGCGCGTCAGCTTTTACCGGACCGCCCGGCATCCCGTCGAGCGCCTGTTGAATGATGCCGATGCTCTCCCGCATTTCCAGCAAACGCACTTCGTACCGTCCCCAGCAGTCGCAGCGATTTGAAACCGGCACCTTGAACTGAAACTTCTCGTAACTCGAATACGGCATGTCGCGCCGCAGGTCGAAATCGATTCCTGAAGCGCGCATTGTTGGCCCCGTCACCGCCAGTGCAATCGCGTCTTCCGCGGACAGGTGTCCCACGCCCATCAGACGGTTGCGGAAGATCGGATTTCCGGTGAGGAGGTTTGAATACTCATCGATCTTCTCGGGAAACGTTTTGATGAATGCCTGGATTCGATCAAAAAGATCCAGAGGAGGCTCCATCGACAATCCGCCGATGCGGAAGTAGCTGGTCATCATGCGCTGGCCGGCCACTGCTTCAAAGATGCGCAGAATCTCTTCGCGTTCCCGAAAGGTGTAGAGGAAAACGGTGAGAGCACCGATGTCCATTGCGTGCGTTCCCAGCCAGATGAGGTGCGAATTCAGGCGGGTCAGCTCTGTCAGGAGTACGCGAATCCACACCGCCCTTTCGGGAATCTCCAACTGGAGCAGTTTTTCGACCGCCAGGCAGTAGCAGAGATTGTTTGCCATTGGGCCGAGGTAGTCCACGCGATCAGTCATCGGAACGACTTGTTGATAGAACTTTGCCTCGCAGGTCTTCTCGATGCCGGTGTGGAGATAGCCGATTTCGGGATACAGGCGAACGACAATTTCGCCGTCGATCTCAAGCACCAGGCGCAATACGCCGTGCGTGGATGGGTGCTGCGGTCCCATGTTCAGGACCATGTGCTGGTCGCGCGCACCCTCGGCCGGCGGAGCGGAAAGGATCGGAGTGCCTACGTCCACCATCAGCGGTAGCCCTCCACGGGGTAATCCTTGCGTAGTGGATGCCCGGCCCAGTCTTCAGGCATCAAGATTCGGCGCAAATTCGGGTGGCCTTCAAATCGGATCCCAAAAAGGTCGAACACTTCGCGCTCGTAGTAGTTTGCTCCTGACCAAACCGAAGTGATCGATTCGATCGCGGGATCCGCGCTGTCCACCCAGGTCTTCAGACGGATCCTTTCCTTATATTGGTGGGAAAGAATGTGGTAGCTCAGCTGGAAACGCGGTTCGGATGGCAGCCAGTCTACTGCTGTCATATCCTCAAAAGCGTTGTATCCGGCATCTTTTACCGCGGTCACCGCCGCGCAGATTGACTCCGGAGGAACCGTCAGCGTGAGTTCGCCGCGATCGAAGAGGGCGTCTGTCAACGCGTCGGCGTTCCAGGCGAGGATTGCCTTCACCGCAGGGTGATCCGGCAGTCCTTCGAGCACAGCTTGCCTTCCGGCGAGAGTTTCCTTTGGTGCTTCTGCCATCTCTAGAGGTCCGCCTTGTCCATGCTCCAGTTCAGGATGCCTTTGCGCACGATGTAGTAGAGACCGACTGCAACAAATCCCAGATAGACCAGCATCTCCCAAAATCCGAAAAGCTTGTTCCCGTTGACGTAGTGCGGGAGTTGGCGATAAACCACCGCCCACGGCATCATGAAAACCGCTTCAACGTCGAAAAGGATAAACAGCATTGCGACCATGTAGAAGCGCACGCTGAACCGTGCCCGTGCATCACCCACCGACTCAATCCCGCACTCATATGCGGCCAGTTTCACGGGTAGATTGCGATGGCGGCCGACAAACCAGGAGGCCACTACCATCACCGCGGCAAGTCCAATGGCAAAAAGGATTTGCATCAAAAGTGGGAGATATTGCCAGTGATAGGGAATCATGTGCACCCTGTCTGCAATGGTTTGCAAAATATGCGGCATTTGCGGGGGGCCGAACTGCTCCCACTGCGACAGGCCGCTGGTTTGAGCTTAGGTTCCAAACCTCATCCCGTCAAGGCGATCAGGGGCATCGAGATTCGCCACGGCGATTTCTTCCGTTCAGGTCCGAATCGTTCAATTTTGCTTCAATTTCAACTTCACACGCACAAGGGTGGGTGGCGCAGAGCGTGAGCAAGATCACTTTCCTCGCTTAAATTTATATACCTTTGTTGAAGTCCGAGCATCTGTGAGGTATGTCACATGAATTCCAAAGCTGGAATTCCATAATGCGGGTACAAAGAAGAAACACTGAAGGAATGCTATCTAAAGTTTGTTGCTGAAGAGGCCGATACCAGGAACAAGCTTAAGTGTTGACGTCTCGAAGATTCGAATAATTATGGCTGCTACTACAACACGTTTTGGCGTTCACAGAATTGCCCGTCGAGAAGCTCCAATTGCCAGAGCAAACCGTCGCCGTCACATCACTCCTGAAGCAGGCCGCGCGCTAGAAATCCTTGGGCATGCGATCGAATACCTCACGGATGAATATGTTCACGAGGCAAAGGAATTCTCTGCTCGCGATCCGCAGGTGCAGGCGGTGCAGATGTTGATGGCGCTTAATCGGGGAATCTACTATGCATGTCCGCTGGAACCGACCTTTATAGAGCGGCTGCGTGCGTTCTTTCACGTATTCGTGCACTGACCTGTTTTTCGTTCTTGGATTTTCCCAATCCTTCCTTGCGCACGCTTGGGCGCGCCATGGGCTCGATGTTAGGCTGAACCGGTGCATCTTCCACTTCAAGAATCGCTGAGGCGGCATGCGCGGACATTGGTCATCTCCGTCTTCGCATGCACGTTTTTGTTTTCCGCAACCGCTGAATCCCCAGAGAAGACCGATGTAAACCCCACTTTCACCATTTCCAAGTATTCTGCCGGGGCGCCCATACATATGGTGGGCTACGGCGACATGCGCTTCACCGATCCTTCGGTAAAAATTGGGACCAACCCGCGTGTGCGGAAATGGCTGGCGCAGCGCGTTGCGGAAGAAGACCCCGAGGTCCTGCTGCTCACCGGTGACATGCCTTACGTCGGCTCGAGCGATGCCGATTGGCAGGTATTTCGCGATGAAACCGCAATATGGCGGAAGAACGAGATACTGCAGCTTCCGACGATTGGAAATCACGAGGTTCGTGGCGACAACAAGAAGGGAATTGCCAATTATCTTCAAAACTTCCCGGGCATCGAAAACCATCGCTGGTACTCGGTGCTGATGGGCAGCGTGGAAGTGATTTCACTCGACATGACTTCGCCTTCTGGAGGCATCAGCCCGCAAGCGACGTGGTTCGCCGCCCAACTCGATCACCTGCCCAAGCAGGTGGATTTTCTGTTCATTCTTTATCACACCCCGTGGGTGGTCGATGAACAGTCGAAGCTCTTCACCAACCTTCCCACAAAAGAGGCGCTCACGCTGCGGCACCTTCTCGAAATCCATCTCCACAAGATGCATACCAAAGTGATCGTCTTTAACGGGCACATTCACAACTACGAGCGTTTCGAGCGCAATGGGGTGGAGTACGTCACTTCAGGCGGGGGCGGAGCTGAACCGTATCCGTTGCTTTTTCGTGGATCTGAAGACCTGTACCGCGACACAGCATTTCCCGTGTACCACTACCTGACCCTGGATTATCGCGATGGAAAACTGCACGCGGTGATGTGGAAAGTGAAGGACCCCGACGCTGACAGCTTCACTGTCGAGAAAAAAGACGAATTCACATTGGTTGCGGAACCAAACAAGACTGGCAAATTCATCCCGTAGGGAATCCTCGTTGCGTTTTCGTTCCAAAGCGGCATTTGCGCGGCAATCGCCACATTCCTTGAAGGTGCGCAGGAACGTTTACTGTCCGATAACCAACACCGCAAACAGCACCATCCACGCCAGCCCCATCGCGTGCCAGTACCATGCTGTGGCATCGACGGCAATCTGGCGAAGTTCCACCCGCTTTAGCCTCCGAATGACCGCCAGACACACGGTTAGCGCAATGACGCCGACAATCAAGTGAGCCGCATGAAGTCCGGTAATGATGTAGAAGAAGTAGCTTGCCGGAGTTGACCAGTGGTCGAATGCGAATCCCTGGGCCGTCAATTGGCGCCACGCCATCCATTGCCCAGTAAGGAAAAGACTTCCGAGCCCGAGCGTTGCAGCCATCCAGGGCAAGGTACGCTGCAACGCCGGGTGGCCGAGGCCAAGCCACTCCTCCAGGACGTCGATTTCGCGGAAGATATTCTGTCGGGCGATCTCCATGGTCAGGCTGCTTAGTAACAATAGGGCGGTATTCAGAAAAAGGATGGGAGGGAGCAGAACAGGATGCCAATCACCGATCTGCTCGTGGGTGCGTGGATCCATGTGGGTGCCGGCCTGGCGGGCGAAGAACAGCGCCACAAGGATGGCGAAGAACATCATGTCGGCCGCGAGAATGGAGAAGACAGAGAAGCGGATCTTGTGCAGCAGTTCGCGCGGACCTCGCCGCTCATGCTGCCGATCATCGTCGCCGCCGCCCCCGCCGCCGCCGGTAGGCCGTCGGTCAACAGGAGGTTTGCCGCCAATTCCTGGCTCTTTCCGTTCCGTTTCCGCAGGGGAATGCGTAAAGGTAGCGGGCATTCAGAAGCCTCTGTGCAAATCAGAGTACACCACAAAGCAATTCCGCAGTTTCTTTGTCTCGAATGTAATTGCGATCAAGTGGCCTTTTGCCCAGGACAAAACCCAATCGTATTTGGAAACCAGAAACGGCACTGACCACTGCGGAAACGCTCTGACTCCTTGGACGCAGGCATTCCCGAACTGGATGGCTTTTTTTCTTGAATTCGACCGCATGGCGGTGCACGGAGCCCTACAACGGAAGATTGGACTTGACCAGATCAACAAAGGCTTTGTGAACGCGACGGTCGGAGGTTAGCTCCGGATGGAACGTGGCTGCCATTAACCTGCCCTGCCGTACCAGGGTGGCCATGCCATCACGTCGCGCGAGCACTTCTACTTTCGGCCCGGTTTCGACGATGCGCGGCGCGCGAATAAACACCATTTCCAGCTTGTCGCCCGGTAGCTTCGAATCGGAGAAGAGAATGGAGGAATCAATCTGCCGCCCGTAGGCGTTGCGCTCAACGACTACATCCAATACGCCGAGGCTTTGCTGAGCAGGGTTACGCACCTCACGGGCTAGCAGAATCGCTCCGGCACAAGTTCCAAACACCGGCCGCATCGAACAGAACCGCTTCAATTCGTCAAAGAGGTGGCCGCGTTCGAGGAACTTCAAGATCGTGGTCGATTCGCCACCCGGCAGAATCAATCCATCCAGACCGTCCAACTCCTCGCGCTTACGCACCTCGACGGGAATTGCTCCAGACTCCGCCAAAGCCTCCGCGTGGGCCGCATAGTCGCCCTGTATGGCCAAAACACCAATCTGCGGCTGCTTGACTTCCGCGCTCAATTTTCGCTCTCCTCTGCTCTGTCGCGCTTCAATATAGGCGAGAAAAGCTCATAGTAGCCGTTTCAAGTCGCCCGAAATGCATTCAATTTTGTCACAAATGAAAGCCGGAAGTGGCTGGCACTCCCGGCTTTGATGGAATCAATTGCCTGAACACCTGCCCCTTTACCAGCCGCGGGTCTGCAGCAAGTGTGACTCGTCGATCGATGCGGCCGCAAGACCTTTCATCGTGCCGGTTACCTGTTCGCTCGCTTCCGCCAGTATCTTGGGGTCGTTGTAGTGCGTCGTGGCGATCACGATGGCCTTCGCCCGCGAAACAGCCTCTTCGCGCTCTCTCGGATTGTTCTCCACATCGAGCGGGGTCGCGCGCTCCTTCATGAAGATGCCTGAACCCACAAAGATCGCCTCCGCGCCAAGTTGCATCATCAGTGCGGCATCTGCGGGGGTTGCGATTCCACCGGCCGAGAAGTTCGGCACGGGAAGCTTGCCTGCCTGCGCTACCATTCTGATCAATTCGTACGGTGCCTGGTGCTCTTTGGCTGCAGCGTACAGCTCCTGCTCGCTCAGCACTGTGAGGGCCTTCATCTCTTTCACAATCTGGCGCATATGCTGCACAGCGTGCACCACGTCGCCGGTGCCGGCCTCGCCCTTGGTGCGAATCATGGCCGCGCCTTCGGCGATGCGACGAAGCGCTTCCCCCAGCGTCCGCGCACCGCAAACAAACGGCGTGGTGAAGGCGTGCTTATCAATGTGGTGAGCTTCGTCGGCTGGAGTCAGGACTTCGCTCTCGTCGATGAAGTCCACCCCAAGTTCCTGCAAAATCTGCGCTTCGGCAAAGTGGCCGATGCGTGCCTTCGCCATCACGGGAATCGAGACCGCCTGGATAATCTGCTTGATCAGGCTTGGTTTAGCCATTCGCGCCACGCCACCCTCGGCGCGAATCATCGCCGGAACCCGTTCCAACGCCATCACCGACACGGCTCCCGCCTCTTCGGCAATGCGCGCCTGTTCGACGTTCATCACGTCCATGATGACCCCGCCCTTCAGCATTTCGGCGAGACCAACTTTCAGGCGCAGGCCAGTTCCAGAAAAACTCGTATTTTCATTCTGTTGGGGCATATCTTGACCTCGAATTTCAGCCGTCGTTCGCAAATCTCTCAGGCAATCTCTTTCTTTAGTGTAGCAGCGATGTGAACGCTCATTCATGGGACAGGGGGGCAGTATCCAGGGCGCCGATTGCGCGCAAGTATGAGTCTGTTCTAAGAAATCTGAGCCGATTCCGGCTTCTTTCTTGCACCAATCCCGGCCAGATGGCGACACAACCCCAACTTTCTCAGCAGGCGACGATTGCTGATACCTCAGGTTCGGGGGAGATGAAAGCAGAAGCCGCGCTGGAGCGGACATCCCCGGTCCTGGCGATCGAAGGAGTTCTGAGTATCAATCCGCTGGTTTCGCGGATTCCCGTTGAGATTGACGTTGCCGTTCCCATCAGAAGATTTCGGGTTCGCAACCTTCTCACGCTCAGCGAAGGAGCGGTCATTGCTTCGCAGTGGATGAACGGAGACGACATGCCGCTGGCGGCCAGGGGCGCCCAACTGGCGTGGACTGAGTTTGAAGTCATCGATCAACGGCTGGCGGTTCGCATTACCCGCCTAGTTTAAGGAGTGAACTTGGGAGTCTTCGCCAATGCACTGAGCTTTGCGATGGGGCAAAGGGAGGCTTCCGCTTTTGCGGTCTCCGGTGAGCGTCGGAGCCTGGCGGCCTGGCTGCTCGGTCGCTTGCATCGTCGCAAGCTTCAGCAGCCTCGGCTGGCTCTTGTGGAAAGGATCATCCTTGCACCCCGGCAAACTGTGGCCCTAATAGAGGCCGACGGACAGCGACTTTTGGTGGCCACATCCGCGGACGGTTCGGCAACCTTTCTTTCTCTTGAAATCACACGGAGTTCTCGCACCTCGCCTCGCCCCCGGAAAACTGCCGCAGAAGGGAATAGGGCATGATCGCGCTGCTGATCGCTGCGCGCGCAGTTGCTCCGGAGGCGTCCCAGCTTTTGCCGGACCTCAACGCACATTTGCATCCCTCCGACTCCACGCCCTGGACCATCCTTTTCGCACTGACTCTCATCACGCTTCTACCCGCAATCCTGATGTGCATGACGCCCCTGGTGCGGCTGATGGTGGTATTTCACTTTCTGCGCCAGGCGCTGGGCACACAGACTGCCCCCTCCAATCCCACGCTACTGGGCCTTGGCCTGATGATGACCTGGTTCCTGATGACCCCGGTTCTCAACCAGGTCGATCAGCAGGCCGTGCAACCGTATCGCGCAGGGCAGATCGCCGGCTGGGACGCTATCGATCGTGGCTCGCAGCCGGTCAAGCAATTCCTATTGCACTACGCGCGCGAAAAGGACCTTGCATTGTTTACGGCGGCCGGTGAGGTTCCGCGCCCCAGCACTCCGGACGATCTGCCCATGCGCGTCGTTGTTCCGGCTTACATCCTGTCCGAACTCAAAGCAGGGTTTGCCATCGGAGCTGTGCTGTTTCTGCCGTTCCTTCTTGTCGACATGGTCACGGCGGCCATCACCACCTCGATCGGCATGTTTCAGTTGCCGCCTGTTGTTATCTCGACACCGCTCAAGATCCTGCTGTTCGTCATGGTCGACGGGTGGAACCTGCTGGCTCATTCGCTCCTGAAGAGTTTCTGAGGAGTATTCCATGACACCGGATCTCGTTGCCGAATTGCTTCGCCAATTGATGAAGGAGGCTATGATCCTGAGCGCGCCGGTGCTGGTTGCGGCGGTACTCATTGGCTTCGCGCTCACCCTCGTCCAAACTTTGACCAGTCTTCAAGAACAGTCGCTGACGGCGGTTCCGCGCTTGGGCGTCGTGGCGCTCATCCTGCTTGTCGGTATGCCGTGGTTTCTCGGGCGACTGGCGGCTTACACGGTGCTTCTGATTTCGGACCTGCACCGGTACCTCGGTTGAGCTGACGAGTGATCCAGGAGCGATTCAGATGAGTGCGTGGGCGAGCTTTCTCAGTGCGATGGTCCTCACCCTGGTTCGTGTGAGCGGGATCGTCGTCTTCGCGCCGTTTTTTTCTTCTTCCGCGCTTCCGGTTCGGACCAAGGCTGTTTTTGTGTGTGCCGTGGCATTTCTGCTCGCTCCGCTGGTCGGGAATTTGCCCAATGCGCATGCCGAAATCGGTCTTTCAACTCTTCTCGGCGAGATTGCGGTCGGGCTGGTCTACGGGCTTGTGCTCTCGCTCCTCAACGAGATGCTTTTGTTTGCCGGGCAGATCGCTGGAGTGCAGTTCAGTTTCTCCATGGTCAACCTTCTTGATCCCACCTCGAGTATTCAGACGCCGCTGATGGGCGATCTCTTCCAACTCATGGGAACGCTGGTTCTCATTGCGGCAGGTCTCGATCGCATTTTGCTGGCTTCGCTGGTACGCAGCTTTCGTGCCGTACCACTCGGTGCCTACTCGCTTGCGCCGATTACGGGGTGGACAATCGTCGAGGGCTTTGGGGGCATCTTTCTGGCCGCCGTGGAACTTGCCGCGCCGCTTCTGGCCGCCACCATGCTCATTGAAGTTGCGGTTGCGCTGCTGAGCAAGCTCAGCCCGCAGCTTCCTGTCATGTCGCTGACCGTTCCCCTCAAAACCCTGGTCGGCTTCGCGGTGCTTACCGGCTCGCTGGCCTTGTGGCCTCGTTTCATCGAAGCCCGATTTGCCGGACTTCTCGACATGGCCGAGAGATTGCTGCAAGTGCCCGCTGCTTCGCCCGGCTTCGGACTGGGAGGATAGCCAATGCCCGGAGACCGCAATGAACAGGCATCTCCGCATCGCCGCGAAAAAGCGCGTAGCGATGGCGACATCCTGCACAGCCGTGAACTTTCCGCGGCGGCAGGTACGCTCGCTGGAGTTCTCAGCCTCGGGTTTCTTGGTCAAAGGATTCTTGACGCTTTTCGCTCGTCTTTTTCTGCTGCGGTCAATCTGGGTGCTCCGGATCATTGGGAAGCCTCTACGCTTCAGCCGACGCTGCTCGCGATTCGCCGCATTGGGATGAACTCATTATTTCCGGTTGGCATGGTTGTCGGGTCCATTGCTGCTGCGGCTTCTTTAGCCGGCATTCTTCAAACCGGTGGTCTGCAGTTCAGTGCAGGTGTAATCGGTTTTCGCCTAGACAGGATCAACCCGGTTTCCAACCTGAAGAATCTTTTTTCGCTGCGTGCGGCTTCGCGGCTGGGCAAATCCATGCTGCCCGCCATCTTGCTTGCCGTATTTGCGGTCCAGAGCATTGCTCGCGAGCTCACCATCCCACCTTTTTCGACATCGCGGCTCGATTCTCTTGCGGCGGAAATTTACGACCTACTGGTCGCGACGGCGTGGCTGCTATTCGGCTGGGCGCTTATTGATTATGTGGTGGAATGGCGCAGCCGCGAATCGCGCCTGATGATGAGTCGCGAGGAAATGAAACAGGAGTTCAAGGAGACCGAAGGCAGCCCACAGACGCGGGGCCGCATTCGCGGTCTGCAGCGCCAGATGCGCCGCCGCAAGGTCAAGGCCGATGTTTCGAAGGCCGCGGTGATCCTTACCAATCCTACGCACTATGCCGTCGCCCTGGGGTTCGACTTCATCGCCATGGACGCTCCCAAAGTTCTTGCCAAAGGCCGGAATCTTCTTGCCGAAGAGATCAAGACCGAAGCGCGATGGGCTGGGGTGCCGATCATTGAAAACCCGCCTCTCGCCCGCTCGCTCTATCGCACCGTCGAAGTTGGCCACGCAATTCCCGCAGACCTGTACGCCGCAGTGGCTGCCATCCTGGCCTACCTCTATCGACAACGCGTCGAGGCCGAAATGCGCGAACGCCGAGCGCGCCAGGCGGCAGCGTCAGGCGGCACCGGTTCAGCCAATCCACCGCTGAGGAACCCCGCGACGGCGCCGCCGGGCTTCGCTCAACGCCCATTAAATGATGCGGATTCTGATTTACGTCCTGATGGAGGATCCCAATGAGTACCGCCGTTCTGAATCCTGCCCCTCTCGCGCCCGCCGGCATCCTCCACCGGCTGCGTGATTACGTTCTGCCCATGGGAGCTATCAGTGTCATCTTCGTGATGCTGATTCCGCTTCCTGCAGCGGCCCTGGACCTTCTTCTTACCCTCTCGATGGCAGCTTCGATCATCGTATTTCTCTCTTCGGTGCAGATTCGCCGCGCCGTCGAGCTCTCTGTCTTTCCCACACTGCTCTTGTTGCTCACGCTGTTTCGTCTTGCCCTCAATATTGCATCGAGCCGCCGCATCCTCCTTCACGGTTCCGAGGGAACTGGTGCGGCTGGCAAGGTGATTGAATCCTTTGGTCAATTCGTTGTCGGCGGCAATTACATCGTGGGATTCGTTCTTTTCCTCGCCCTTGTTGCCATCCAGTTCCTGGTCGTCTCGCACGGAGCGGTGCGCACCGCCGAGGTCACAGCGCGCTTTACTCTCGATGCGCTGCCGGGCAAGCAGATGGCCATCGACGCGGATATGAATGCGGGTCTGATCGACGAGGCTGAGGCTCGCCGCCGCCGCCAGAGTATCGCGCGGGAGGCCGAGTTCTACGGCGCAATGGACGGCGCTGCGCGCTTCAACCAGCGCGATTCGATGGCAACAATCTTGATCACTGCGATCAATATCGTTGCTGGTTTGCTGATCGGGACGCTGCAGCAGGGCGTCGAACTCGGCGAAGCCGCCCGCACCTACACCGTGCTGACCGTAGGAGACGGATTGGTCACCCTCATCCCGTCGTTGCTGGTCTCGGTTGCCGGGGGCATCACTCTCACGCGCGCCAACTCGGCCGGAATGCTGGGAACTGAAATTCGCCAGCAGCTGTTCGCACGGCCTGCCACCCTTTACATAGCCAGTCTTGTGTGCGCAGCGATGTGTCTGATCCCCGGCTTGCCCGGGCTTACGTTTCTTCTTGTTGCCTCTGTACTCTTTTGGATCGGGCGTCGTATTGCGGTCTCTCCCGCATCCCTAGCGGTCTCTGAGGATGAAGGCATTGAGAAGAAGAAACAGGCACAGGCGCCTTCGGCTGACCTGGCCGGACTTCTCCGAATCGAGGAACTCTCGCTCGAGATCGGGTTTCAACTTATCCCGCTGGTGGATGAGAAGCAGGGTGGCACGCTTCTGAATCGTGTTCGGGCGGTGCGTCGTCATCTCTCCGCCGAGATGGGCTTTCTTGTGCCTCCGGTGCATATTTCCGACAATCTTCGACTACGCCCCCGCGAGTATGTGGTTTCCTTGCGGGGCATCGAGATTGCCCGCTGGCAGTTGGAGGGAACGCAGATGCTGGCAGTGTCTGGCGATCCGCAGCGCAGACCGTTACCGGGCAAGGAAACGCGCGAACCAGCTTTTGGCGTGCCGGCGGTTTGGATTGCGGCTGCAGTCGAAGAGCAGGCCATCGCAGCGGGGTACTCGGTGGTCGACGGCGTCACGGTGATTACGACCCATCTGGGCGAGTTGATTCGCCGCCATGCGCACGAACTTCTGGGACGCGCCGAGGCCAAACGCTTGATGGACACGCTGAATGACAGTCATCCCAAGCTGCTTGAAGAACTGGTGCCCAAATTGCTCACACTCGGCGAGGTGGAACGCGCACTCGAGCAGCTTTTGCGTGAACGCGTGTCTATTCGCGACCTAGGCACGATTCTGGAGGCGCTTCTTGAAGTCGCTTCCGTGAGCAAGAACGTTGTATCGCTTGTCGAAGCTGCACGTCAGGCGCTGGGCCGCAGGCTGATTGCGCCCCTTCTCGATCAGGATGGTCAGTTGCCGGTTCTGCTGCTTGACTCGGCAATCGAGGAAGAAATACTTGCATCATTTTCTCCGGAGGGCAGTCAGCGACTGCTCTCGGCGGCTTCTACGCATGCCGTTCCGATCGTCCGCCGTTTAACCGATTCTTTGAAACATCTCATCGGCGCCTCAACGTCCTCGGCCCTTCCCGTGCTCCTTTGTCCAAGTCCGGCCCGCTACCACGTCAAGCGGTGGCTTGATCCGGTGATGCCGAGACTCTCGGTAGTTGCGGCAGGCGAGGTTCCGGCTGAGATTCGCCTGAGGCCGGTGGGCACGATTCGTTGACACGAGCGAGATTGGCCGTTGGTGGGAAAAACGGGTTTGCGAAGGCGAGGGAATCGCATGGGGATCGAGACAGGAGCAATTCTCAGGACACGCCGGAGAGCGGTTGCGTTGGGAGGATATCCGCCGGAGGTTCCGGCGGAGATGCCAAACGGCGAGCAGGAACGGCTGTTGCTTGAGCACCTGCCTATCGTTCGCTTCCTGGCCCGGCGTATTCACGAGCGGCTACCACAGCACGTGGACATTGAAGACCTGGTGTCGGCGGGAGTGGTGGGTTTGATGGACGCATTCACGAAGTTCGACCCGCAGAAGAAAGTGCAATTCCGCAGCTATGCACAGTTCCGCATCCGGGGCGCAATTCTCGACAGCCTGCGTACGCTTGACTGGAGCCCGCGGGATCTGCGCCGCAAGGGAAGGGCGGCGGAGGAAGCTGTTCGGGCACTGACAGCCCGCTTTGGGCGCTCTCCGGGCGAAGCTGAAATTGCGTCTGAGATGGGAATGAGTCTCGAAGAGTATCAGGCGTTACTCGGCGACCTCAAGGGGCTTGAGATTGGAACCCTGCATGTCGAACACAACGAGGATTCAGGCGAAGAGGAATTGGCCTATGTTCCAGGACGCCCGGAAGAGGATCCCTTGTTCTGCTGTCTTCGTGGCGAACTCCAGGAAAAACTTACCGAGGCGATCGAGCACCTTCCCGAACGCGAGCGACTGGTGATGACGCTCTACTACTTCGAAGAACTGACCATGCGGGAAATAGGCCTCGCCCTCGGCGTTGTCGAGTCCCGTATCTCGCAGATACATGCTTCCGCAGTGGTTCACCTGCGGGGCACGCTGCAGGATCTTGCCGCGCGGGGCAAAATCGGCCGCGGCAGCGCACTGAAAATCGCTTCGACGTTGTAAGACGTGAGTGCAGTTTGTGCTATGTGCATTTTGCGAAAGTGGGAATCGTAATCGATGGAAAAGATGCTCAAGCAGGATGAGATTGATGCGCTGTTTCAAGCAGCGCGGACCACGTCACCGGAAGTGATTCGAACATCCGACGCTTCATCCGGTGTGGTGCCGTACAACTTCGGGCGGGCGGGCCAGATCTCCAATGAGCAGCTGCGCGCCATCAGCATGTTGAATGATCTGTTTGCGCGGAATCTCACTCACAATCTTGCGGCGTGGCTACGATGCCGGTTTCAGGTCAATCTGGTTTCGGCCGAGCAGATCCCGTTCAACGAATTCCTCATGCGCATTCCCGAGATCAGCTATGTCACTTCGGTGCGGCTTGAACCCCTTGGTGCATTGTCGGTACTACAACTCGATCTTGCGCTTGCACCTCCGATCATCGATCTGCTGCTCGGCGGAGAGGGCAAAGAGGGTCCGCTTCGCGAACTTACTGATATCGAAGAGGCCATCCTGGCCAGTGTGGTTGAGATCATCTGCCGTGAACTGACGGCAGCCTGGCAGTCGGTTGGACTGAGCTTCAACTTTGAACGGCGCCAGATGCAGACGCAAGTAGCGCGCATCATGTCTGTGAATGAAAAGACCCTTTGTCTGAGCTTCGAGGTGCGTATGCCCCAGGGCTCAGGGTTGCTCAATCTCGCTTTTCCGGCGGTCGTGGCGAATAATATTCTTCGCCGTTTGACTTCGGATTGGGGACGTCACCGCCGGCATGCGCCCGAAACGCGCGTCAGGCTTGAAGCTGCTGCCCGGCAGATTCGTTTAGGCGGGTGTCTGCAACTGCCTCCCGTACGCATTGCAGCACGGGACATTGAAGGCCTTCAGCCCGGCAGCATTATGCGCCTAGGCCTTTCCGCGGCTGTGCCCGCTGAATGGCGGGTTGGAGGACAGTGGCTTGCTCCGGCAGAGGCAATCCAGTATGGAAAGCATCGCGCCGCCCGCCTTCAAAATTCTCTCAAAGAGCAAAACGCATGAAGACCTACCTCGATTGCTGGATATCGGCGGCGACAACCCTCTTCTCGCAGGCATTGGCAGGAGAGGCGCAGCTGACTGAGATGGAATCGACTCCGCCGCTCGTTTTCGGACCTTCATTTGTCTGCGAAATGCATGGTGATGTGGCGGGGCAATTCACCGTCACGCTTGATCCGGAGATTGTGAAGGCGCCGCTCCTTGGTGACGGCGTTGATCAGGCAGCTGCGTGGGCGGAGTTCCTGCACGAGGTGGCCGAGGCTGCTGCGGGAGAGTTACTCGCAACATCAGGAAAGGCTTGCCGTGTTGTAGCGTTTCACTCTGCGGAGGCAGCCGGCAGATGCACGCGCGGCTTTCGATTGACCTCGCTGAGTGGCTCGTGGAGGGTTCTCGTTCTCGACGAATTACAAAGCCAGGCGAGGGATGCCCTGCGTTCATCGACTCCCGAAAGTGATGAAGTGTCCGTCGGAACTGCGCAACTTAGCTCCGGCATCGAGTTGCTGCTTGACGTCGAGTTGGAGGCTGCGCTTCGTTTTGGCTGCCGCGAGATGCCTCTCGAAGAAATTCTTGAACTCGGCCCCGGCGATGTAGTGGAACTGGATCGACACGTGACCGATCCCGTCGACTTGGTTGTCGGCGATAAGATTGTGGCGCGCGGCGAAGTGGTCCTGGTCAACGGGAATTTTGGATTGCGCGTTACCGAAGTAGCCGCACCGCAAAGACGGCTGGAGAGCATACGATGCCTCTTCTGACCATTCGAACCCATCCGCCCGCTTTCGAATCGCAAGTCTATGAACGTTCTCCCGCATCGACATCCGAGTCCGAATTTCCGGTGAACCACATTTTCCGTCCCGGGCTTATCGGCCAGTGCGCGAATCCCGTTTGCCGCTCCAGCTGGATGCACCTATTTCGCAATCGATCCACGCCGGTCTTCGAGGAGGGGTGGACCTGCTCGCCTGAATGCACGGAAGCTCGTCTACTGTTGGCGCTGCGGCGCGAACTCGATGGTCGCGCAACTGCGAGCGAGATGTATCACCACCGCATGACGCTCGGGTTGCTGATGCTCGAACATGGTTGGATCACGCGGCAGCAGTTGCGCGGAGCGCTTCAGGCGCAAGAGGCGGCGGGTTCAGGGAGACTCGGAGAGTGGCTCATTGAGCAGCATGCAACCGATGAAATGACCTTGACGCGCGCGTTGGCGCTGCAGTGGAGTTGTCCGGTCCTTTCTCTGGAATCGCAGGATCCTGCCGCACTGACTTCTGTGATGCCCCGTCTTTTTCTGGACGCGTTTGGCGCATTGCCGTTGCGAGTCGCTGCGGGCAAACTGCTCTATGTTGGATTCGAGCAATCCCTCGATCCAGTGCTTGCGTTTGCGATCGGAAGGATGACGGGATTGCGAATCGAGAGCGGCATAATGTCATCTTCTCTCTTCCGTCCTGCACATTGCCGCATGCTCAAGGAAGACTTTCCACCTGTGCAACTGGCCGAAGCGGTTTCGGAATTGGCGGCAGCTCATCTGCTGGCTTGTTCGGTCGAGCGCTTTCAACCATCCCGTTCGCGGCTGGTCAGGGTTCGCGATTGTGTGTGGATGCGCATGTGGCTGAGCCGCGAAGTCGAGCCGATTCCGCGCATCAGGTCGATCTCCGATGTTGTTTGCTCCATCGGCGAAATCTGATGGATGACTCAAGGATTGTGCGTTGGAACCGATCTCAGAGTCAGGAGAGGGGTAAACGCGTGAGCGAGGTTCGGGCATTAGTCGTTGACGATTCCTAGGTAATGCGCAAGATCATTGAAAGATCGCTGCGCCAGGCAGGTCTGGAGTCTCTCGTGTCTTCGAGGCCGGTTCGGGCGTCGAGGGCCTGAAGGTTCTCAAATCCAAGAAGGTCGACCTGATCCTCTCCGACATCAAAATGCCGTCGATGGTTCGTTGTGAGGCATCGGCGGCGTGCAACATCGCAGCCTGCGTGGCAGGGATGAAGTTCGAATCCGTAGACGATGTCGTGAAAGATGCGATCGGGGAAATCTGCAAAGCGCTGGCAGGAACATGGAAGAGCAAGTCGCCCGATCTTGCGGCCAATTGGTGCCTTTCTGTGCAGGCAGTGATTACGGGGAGCGATTATAGCCTGCATGTGCAATCGCCGGAGTTCAGAACCAGCCAGACCTACGCATTCGATAACACGTTTCGAAAGGATGATCGTCTGCGATGGCCTGCAGTAGGTCCGCCGCATGGCCCATTGTCGCGCGAACGTCTGTCGCGCGGGCGTGACATCCGTGCTTGCGCGCGTTACTTTCTCATTGTGAATATCTTCTAATCCATTTCTCCCCGCCTTGGTCCTTCTCCTGCAGAGTTTACGCACGGAAGGACCCACATATGGACAGCGGCTACTATGCTGCGATGACCGGGCTTATGGCTCGCACCCAGGCATTGGATACTGCTGCCGCGAACCTTGCCAATGCGCAAACCGCGGGGTATCGCGCCGAGCGCGAGTACTTCCGCTCTGCCGTGCTCGGCCCCGACGGGGAAGACTCGCAACTGGGGCAGGCCGTCAGTCGTTACGGCTTGCTTGGCGGTGATCGGCTCAGCATGGCGCAAGGGCCAATGCAGCAGACCGGGAGTCCACTTGATCTTGCCATCGAAGGCGATGGTTTTTTCGCAGTGCAAACATCCAACGGAATTCGCTACACGCGCGATGGAAGTTTTCATCGATCGCAGAGCGGCGGCCTCGTAACTGCAGCGAACGAGCCAGTACTTTCTTCAACGGGCAAGTCGATTTCTATTCCACCTGGAAGCGTGGCGATTGGGGACAGCGGAATGATCTCGGTCAGTGGCGGCGCGGTTGCGACTGTAGGAGTCTTTCGTTTTGCCGACGGTACCCAGCTCAAGCCGGAAGGCGCCAATCGTTACGCAGCACCGGAAGGCATTGCAGCCACTCAGTCCGGAGATGCTGTTATCCACCAGGGCGCTCTCGAAGGCGCAAACGAAGACGTTGTACAGGGAACGCTTGACCTGATCATGATGCAGCGTCAGGCCGAGATGATGCAGAAGGCGCTCACGGTGTTTCACACCGAATTCAACAAGACCGCCAGCGAGGACCTTCCCAGGGTCTAGGGGAGATCTCCATCGACGACGAGGAGAAGAGATGATTCGAGCACTCTACACCGCAGCCAGCGGAATGACCGCACAGCAGATGAACCTGGACACTATCGCCAACAACCTGGCGAACTCTTCGACGACCGGCTTTCGCCAGTTGCGGCTCCAGTTTCAGGACATGATTTATCAGAACCTCGTCACGCCCGGCGCGGCGCAGAGCCAATCGACAGTCTCGGCCGGCCTGCAGATCGGTCTCGGCACAAAATCCGCGGCCACCGAGGTCATCATGACGCAGGGTGCACTGAATCAGACCTCGAATCCGCTGGATGTCGCCATCGAAGGGCCCGGCTTCTTTCAGGTACAGCGCCCCGACGGGACCATCGCGTATACGCGAGCCGGGCAATTTCACCTCAACAACCAGGGGACGATTGTTACAACCGACGGAGACCCCATCCTGCCTAACATCACGATTCCATCGAACGCCACTGCAGTCACGATCACCCAATACGGGGTGGTGAACGCTACGCTCTCAGGGCAGCAGAATCCGTCACAGTTGGGTCAGCTTCAACTCGCCACATTTCCCAATCCTGGTGGCCTCGAAAGCCTGGGTTCGAATCTCCTGCAGGCCACCCTTAGCTCCGGCGATCCCGTGCTGGGCAATCCGGGAGGCGCCGAAGGTCTTGGAACCTTGCAGCAGGGATATCTCGAAAACTCCAATGTCGACGTTGTTACTGAGTTCGTCCAGATGGTTCTCGCCCAGCGCGCCTACGAATCCAACTCGAAAGTGATTAAGGCGGCCGACGATATGTACTCGCAGATCAACAATATGACCCGGTAGAGGTGATGCAGCCAATGAAGCATGCAAAGCAATCTGGCGCAGTTGGTTGGGCGGCGGGCATTTTTCTGTTGGCCATCCTCGCGCTGCCTGCCTGGGGTCAGCTTCGGAACCTCAAATCGCTCAGCCTGACTGCTGCCTGCCCGAACATGACTGATGGTCATTGGGCAGACCCTTCCCGCTATCGCGCAATCCGCGACCTTGAAGATCCCAGTACGCATCAGCATTGGTTGTTGCTCAAGGATTTGAGCCGCCTCACCGGTCCTGCGGTCTTGATTGAATTGCCGCTGGATCTCTCATGCGCACCTTTCCGCACGGCGAAATCCGATCTTCGATCTCCGCTTCCGATCCGTGAGCTTGCGATTCCGATCATCCATCCAGGCGATCGAATCATCCTTTCCGAACATACGAGTGCCTACGAAGCAGAACTCGAAGCAACCGCGCTGCAGGCAGCTGCTGTCGGGGATGTCCTTACGGTGCGGATGAAGTTCGGCGGCCTCACTCTTCATGCCATCGCCATTTCTCCCGGCCGCGCTACTACAGAGGCAAGTGAGTGACCCCGTGAAAGTCTTTCGCAAGGTTTTTATCGTTCTGATCCTCATCTGCTGGACACTGACTTCGCTGCAACTGCACGCTGCCAAGAAGCAGAAAGCCGCCGAGGCCATCAAGACTCCGCCCGAAGTTGCGCTCCACTCGTACATTGACCGCGTCCGCGAACAGCATGCGGCGGAAGTCAACACGGCTGGATCCATCTGGAGCCCAGAAGGACGATTGGTCCGCCTCGGATCGGATGCCAAGGCTGTACGCATTCACGATGTCGTTTCCATTGTTGTCACTGAGAGCCTTGCCGCATCCACGGACGGTCAGGTAAAGAACACCCGCGCGTCGAATGCCAGCTCCGGTGTGACCGCACTTTTCGGTGCGCTCAAGGCCTCAAACAGTCTTCAGAACCTGGTGGGACAAAACTCATCTTCCGGCCTCACGGCACAGGGACAGAGCACGACCAACTCCAGCCTCGCAACCACTTTTGGCGGCGAAGTCGTCGACGTCCTGCCCAACGGCATGTTCGTTGTACAGGCGACGCGTCAGCTTACTTTTTCTCAGCAAACTCAAATCATCAAATTGCGCGGCCTGGTGCGTCCTGAGGATGTGAGTGCGCAGAACCAGGTTCTCTCCACCGCCATGACTGATCTCGAACTCGAAGTTACCGGAAAGGGAATCGTCAGTGACTCCACCTATCGCCAGAATCCGCTGGTGCGGTGGCTGGAAAAGTTGCTCGTGTTTTAGTCATTAACGGCGACCAGGAAAGCGAAAACCATAATGGATGACACCATCAATTCGGTTGAACGGGGTGAAACCAGGAGTTCCACCGTCTCGAATCCGGACCAGCCATCGCGAGGTCCACACGAGACGTCCGAATACCTGCAGTGGGCCAAATTCCTTGGCTGGACGCTGCTCGCGGCTGCGATTGCTTTTGTCGTTGCAGCAGGACTCGCCCACTGCGAGACTCCGGGGCACCTGGCACGCGTGAAGGATGTTGCCACGATTGAAGGCATTCGCGACAACCAACTCGTTGGCTACGGCCTGGTGGTCGGCTTGCGCGGCACGGGGGACAGTTCGCAGACGGTTTTCCCGGCTCAGACACTGATCTCCGCTCTCGAGCGCATGGGCGTCACAGTCCCGCAAACCGGTTCCAACAGCGCCAGCAATATGCAGGTCAAAAACATGGCAGCAGTGTTTGTTGTCGCGACACTACCGCCCTTCAGCCGGCCAGGTTATCGCGTCGACATTACTGCTTCTTCCGCCGGCGATGCGCGTTCGCTCGAAGGCGGAATTCTGCTGATGACACCGCTTTATGGCCCCGACGGCCAGATTTACGCGCAGGCCCAGGGAGCGCTGGTTCTGGGCGGTTATATGAGTACAGCCGCCGGGAATACGCGGCAGCTTAACCACCCAACCACCGCCAGGATTCCCGGTGGCGCGCTTGTAGAGAGGCCCGTTCCGTTCGAACTCAAACAGATGCAGACCGTCAGCGTGATTCTGAACGATGCCGATTTCCACACGGCCGAACGCATGGCCGCTGCGCTGAATCAGTCCCTCGGTTCTGCGCGAGCCCACGCCATTGACAGCAGACGAGTCGAGTTGGCTCCTCTGCAGAACGAGGATATTCCTGCACTGCTCGACAGGATTGAAGGCGTGGAGGTCGAAGTGTTTCCGCGTGCGCGTGTTGTGGTGAATGAGCGCACCGGAACCGTTGTCATCGGCGGAATGGTCCGCCTGCAGCCGGTGTCGATCCTGCATGGTGGACTGTCGGTGAATGTAATTTCACAGACCCAGGTCTCGCAGCCCGGTCCGTTATCCGCGGGAACAACGCAGGTGGTGCAGCAGACTTCGGTTGAAGCCCAGGATAAGCCAGTCAATCGCATCGACCTGAAAGAGGGAGCAACAGTCGAAGACCTGGTGCAGGAACTGCAGCGAATCGGGGCCGGCGCTCGCGATGTCATCTCCATCCTGCAGGCCATGAAGGAGGCCGGCGCGCTCGAGGCCGACCTGGAGGTTCTGTAGATGAATGCCATCGGTGCAGTTTCAGCCGAAAGCCGATCCGCAACAGTTCCGCAACCACGTCTCGTCCAAGCCGCACACGAGTTTGAGGCGCAGCTAATGAAGGAGGTGCTCAAGCCGATGACGAACGGCACCAGCCTGGATGGAGAGGAGACGGATCCGGGAACAGGCGGAGCTTTGGCTGACTTCGCGACCGAAGCGCTGGGACAAGCCCTGAGCCAGCGTGGAGGGTTGGGAATCGCCACCAATATTCTTCATAGTCTTTCCCGGAATGAAAAGGATTTCCAATCCTTTTCCAATCCAGGAACGACCGAGAAGGTTTCTCCAAGTTGCGGCGTTGATCGACTCAAGTGAAGTTCACGATTGCCGATAACCTCCCTAAGGAGGATTGCGCATGGAAATTCGAAGTAATACGGAGGCTCTGAAGGCATTTCTCGGAGTGTCTTCACTCGCCTCGACACAAACGCAGCAGGTCAGGAGCAATGAAAACACGGCAGCACAGGCCGCATTTGCAGGCGACCAGGCGACGCTCAGCCACGCCGGCGCTGAGGTATCTCAATCTGCGGCCCAGGAGGGTGTTCGTGCCGATAAGGTTGCATCGATTCAGCAGGCGCTTGCGGCGGGCACCTACAACATTCCTGCCTCCGCGGTTGCAGGCAAAGTGATCGAAACGATGCTCGC
>Ga0209004_1000007_pt1 | contig 53580 bp, 45 predicted proteins | sample TexAe_RefH0_M1_FD_187948 | JGI IMG/M metagenome (GOLD analysis project Ga0209004, IMG submission 187948) | Forest soil microbial communities from Davy Crockett National Forest, Groveton, Texas, USA - Texas A ecozone_RefH0_M1 (SPAdes) (version 2) | ecosystem: Environmental > Terrestrial > Soil >... | reverse complement strand
ATGGTTGATCTCCCGCTTTGGGTTAGCCCTTCGATCTAATTGGGGCGAGATCGCGCTTCATGGTCCGCGCTGTTCTCGCCTGCTCCGTAGCCGCGAACCTCTTCCATGGCCTGGTCGATTTCGCCGAGCATGGAGAGCAGGCGCATCTGTTCGGCGGCATCGAATTCGCTGATCTTCGACATGGCGAAGCCAACGTGAATGAGGACCCAGTCGCCTTTGACAGGCATGTCGTCCGCCAGCAGCCCGAGTTGGACTTTGCGGCGCACGCCAGTTACCTCGACGATGCCAACTTCATTCTGGCCCTCGGCGATTTCGACGATTTTGCCCGGTATGGCTAAGCACATTGCGTAACTTCCTTCCCCAAGGCGTGTGTTTGCGACATGAAGCACTTGCCAGATATTTGTGACGGTCACTCCTGTTTGCGCGCGACCATCTCGAACGAGAACTTCAACTCGTCTTTCACTTTCATTGCGCCGCCGGCAACGGAGATGGGTTTGATGCCGTAGTCGGATTGATTCAGGGAGAATTCGCCGGAGGCTCGAATCATCTCATCGAATGCTGCGATTCGCGCGGACACGGATTGGTCGCGAGTGACCCCATGAAAACTCAGAGTTCCGCTGAGCAAGGCCGAGTAGAGCGCGCTCTCTATGCGTGTGATCGTCACCGACGGAGCATCGTAGACGATGTCAGGGTACCTGGAAGATTCGAGGACCTGCTCGTTCATCATCTGTTCCATGTCGCGGCGGTCCTTGTCGCTGATGTCATCTAATACGCCGAGGGAACTGGATTTCATTGAAAGCCGGAAGCCGCCGGCCTGCACGGCTTCGGCGTTGAAGTCGACCTCGCCGCTGAATGTGCGGATGCCGATAAGAGGGTTATGGCCCATTGCGGACAAAATGCCGGTGGCGAAAGCCTGCACCGTGAAGCGGCTGGACCTCGCGTCGACAACGTAGTGAAGAAGAGCGACCTTGGCTGTTTCCATTGATCCGATCACAATCGCGCCTTCGCACGGAGGGAGGGCGCCTGCGGCTAGCGGTTTCTGTTACATGGAGCGCAGTTTGAAGTAGCGCTCCACGTCTGGAATCACGGCGGTCGCGAGATTTCCAACGCCGAATTGCGACATGTAGCGGCGAATGGTGGGATTGGAGAGAATCAGCCCCGCTCCGAAGACCATGAGTGCGACTCCGCCGAGCATGTAGAGTGTTTCCTTCTCGTTTCCGGTTCCATTCGCGGTTGACTCGATCAGTTCCATTGCCATTTCAGCTCTCCTTTTCAACCTTGAAATTCTTCAAACGTCTTCTCCACCGAGAAGGCGTTTGATCAATGTTTCTGTTGCGTTCACTGCTGCTTCGACTGCAGCTTCAACTGGTTTGCTGAGCCCCATGAAGCCTTCGTCTCCGCCTAGCGACTCTGGTTCGCAGCCAACGAGGAGCACGCGATTCAACGACCCATTCATAGCGGCAGCCATGCGGAGCACGCTCAACGGATGCATGCTATGCGCTTCGACGAGAGCGGTTGGCGCGGCCGTGATCTCTTCCTGATCCGGCTCGACGATGGACACGGTTCCTGGGACCTGCCCATGCGGGAACGCATCGATGAGGATCGTGGTTTCGTATCCGTCCTGCAACGCATAAGCGAGATCGAGGCCGCGAATACCGAAGTCCACGACGCGCGTCTGCACGGGCAGAGTGCGATTCATCAGGCGACGCGCGACTTCAACGCCAAAGGCGTCGTCCCCGAGGAAGATGTTGCCGATACCGGCGACGAGGATGGTGGGCTTGACGGCCTTTGCGATTGTCGTATCGTCTTCCGGAGCGTGCGTACCCTGCGGGAGGGGTTCTATTTCAGCGGGGGTAAAGAAGAAGCGATGGCCGGGCTGACGCATCATGCCGAGATCGCGTCCGGGGTCATCTTCGATGACCACGCAGATGTGCTGTGCGCCCTCGTAATCCTCTTCGAGACTTTCGATGATGGCGATCTGGCCCCGCAACGCGATGTCGAGGATGTCGCCGCCTTCTTTCGGACGCAGACGCACGCGGTCGCCGATCTTCACGAGGAGGCCATCGATCTCCACATAATCGAGAGTGCCTGTTTTGTCTTCGAGGAGATTCCATTCCCATTCGTTCATTACCTCCCCTCCTTTACCGGGGTAAAGCCGCGCAGGATGCCGTGCAACTTCATGAATTGTTCTTCGGGCATGTTTTCAGTGCGCTCAAGGATGCCGCGGGTGCGATCGTCGGACTGGCGCATCTCACGTTTCTCGTCTTCAGTGAGGGTGAGAATGCGCAGGGAAAGAATTTCGTCGATCTCCGTGGAATCGAAGAGATTGCCGGCGCTCTCCGGGGCGATTTGCGGATGGTCGTAGAGGATGATGGGCGACGACAGCACGGCGTCCGCGCTGTCGGTGGCAAGCACCGGCCATGTGCCGAGGTTCTGGCATTGAGCCACCTGGTCTTCGAAGCCTGCGGGAGGTTCGAGCAGGGAAAGAAACTCGCCGTTCTCGACGCCCAGGATGGTGTGGGCCGACACCAGCGAATCAAGCAGGATCGCTTCGCGGGTCTTTGAGTCGGATGAAGGCCCTGGATTGCAGCCCGTAAGATTCTCAACCTGCACCGTTATCCTGACCACTTCATCGTGGCTGCTCAGCGAGCGAATTTCTACGGACCCGTTGAGGGCTCGCCAGCCACGGACTATTGCGCCTGCTGCGATTCCTTGTTCATCGCGGAGATATTCGATGCTCCTGCCTTCGGGGAACGAGAACAGGAGCGGAGATATCGTGGCGAAGTCCGCCGGGTCGAGTTCGTCGTAGCAAAGCTCTCGCTCTACAGCTTCCTGCCAGGGCTGATAGACGCGGCCGGCATGCTCGAAACGATCTACCTGCTCGAGAGCGGGCTCTGAAGTTTCTGATAAGTCTGCCGTTGGAGAAACGAGCTTCGCAATGGAGCGTTGAACGATTTGAAGGAAGCGGACTTTCACGGTGAGACGCGTGGAGGGTTCTGCTTTGAGCAGGCACTCTGTCTGCATGCTGCTTCGATCGGAGCCGTCTTGATTGCACCACGACGGCGGATAGAGCACGCCGAAGTTCCAGCGCTGCTGGTTTTTGACAGAGGAAGGCCGGTAGGGATAGAGCATGTATCCCTCGTATAGCACGGCTTCGGCGATCTTTTCGACGCGGTCCAGATTCACGAATTCACCTCAACCTCTTCGGCGAGCATGCGCTCCAGCGCCTGCTCCCAATTGAGAAGACCGTATTGCATCTTGTAGCGATAGAGGCGCCCGAAGACATCCTTGTGCATGTTGATCCAAACGCTGTTGGGGTAATAGGTTTCCATCATGTCGCGCCAGATTTTTACGGGCAGTTTGTAGCGCGCTTCCTGCTCCCATGAAATGGGTGCAACTTGAAGAGGGCTGTCGGGGGGCGCGTAGAAGACGGTTCCGCTGAAAAGGAACAGGAGTGGAATGTCGCCATCCGCGAGGGCCGCAAAATATTTGGTTGCGGCAACGTTGAAGTCGAAAGAGCAGGGAACCTGCATGTCAACGACGGTGGAGTCTCCGGCGAATGTCGGGACTACCCAGTTGACGTGTGTCCAGAGGAGGCTGCGGAGGGTCTGGCTCCAGCGGTCAGGCTGGCCGAAGAGATCGAGCATCTGCTCCTGCTCACCGGGCGTATAGCGGCGGCGCGTGACTTCGATCTGGACTTGGCAGCGCAAGGCTATGGTGTGAATCGCCTCATCGGGTATGGAATTCTTGATCTGCAGCTGGAACGCGATCATGGGAACAGCGGCGAAGGGAACGACGCTGGCGGTGTCAATCTTGAAGGTGAGATCAGGCATTGACGCCTCCACGGACTACTTCGGATTTGGAGCGCAACTCTGCGAAGAAGCGGCCAACTTCGGTCCAGACTTCGGTCCCGCCGGAGAGACCTTTCCAGTTGGCGCGAATCAGGCCTACTAGCTTGTAGCACTCGTCGATGGGCGCAATGTAGTACTCGGCATCTCTGATTCCGTGAGCATGGGCTACACGGTTGACGAGCAGGGCCTCGATGTCCGGTTTGAGCTGATGGAGGACCGGGTTGTTTTCGGCAATCTCAGCCCATGCATCGAGGGGCAGAAGCGATTCAACTGCACCGGCCGGGCTGGGATAGAGCACGACGATTCTGTTCTCGAGACTGGAACGGAAGAAAAAGGCCATGTTGATGGGAATCATGAGACTCTCCCACTGGCCGTCTGTCATTTCGAAGTTGACGAGTGACTGAGAGCTGCGGGATACGCGCCTGTATTTTGATTTTTCCAGTCCGTCAAAGAGCAGGGCACAGGCGTCGCAGGCGCAAAGAATTTGGCGACTGGCCAGCTCTACAAGGTGCGGATGGTCGTGATGAAGACCGGCACTGCAGAGTTCGCAGCGCTCAACGGCGCGCGATGCTGCGCTCCGCGAACGCGTGAACTGGCGCAGAACGCCAAAGGCCTGCTCGAACCCGAGGGTGGAGTTTTCAGGCATGTTGGGCACCTTCTGCGACGATGCGTTGCGGGATCAATCGGCACCCTCCGTCACGAGAGCAAGCGAGTTGTGAGCGGAAGCCACAGGGTTGTGGGCCATGAGGCTCTCGAGTGCCACAAAGCCTGCATTTGGAGGTTCTTCCAACCCCCGAATTTCTAGCGAGGTCACATCGGGAGCCAGCTCGTAGACGCAGTCTTCAACGATGCCTCGCACCTCTTTTGCTGTCGAGCCGCAACTGTGTCCACTGGATGTGGATGTGACACGGACTTCCACGGCTCCTTCATCGACGCGGGTGAGATCTACGCTGTAAGAAAGTTTGCGCAGACGAGGACGCATGCGCTCTACTGCTTTGTTGACGCGCGTTTCAAGATCGTCGGGGTGGAGCGAATAGAGGAGGAGCAGGCTGCCGGTGACAGAGTCCTGCGCCAACTTGTCGATGATTGCAGGACCGGCCGTCTCGTTCTCAAAGACGATCTCCATCATTCTGTCGAGGCCCGCTCCGTGCACATCCATCAAAAGCTGCACGAGTTCCTTGCACGCGGTTTTTTGCGGGCCTTCCGGCATCTGGCCGAACTGCGTGATCAATTGTCCGAGTTGTCGAACTTGTTCCTGGAATTCGGTGCCGTTCGCCACACGCCTCCTTTTTCCTGTGGATCGAGATACTGCAAATCGAATGAGAGCCGGGGGATCCATCTGCGTTCCGTATCGCGAATGAATCGCCCGGCTCATTTTGTGAGTTAAATCGCGCCGCTCCCTTTACGGAATCGGATTTGACCCAATGCCAAACATTGGCGAGTGATGAGTTTCAAGCACTTTGCCGTTACCTAAATACATGTGCACGCCGCAGGGCAGGCAGGGATCGAAGCTGCGGACTGCGCGCATGATGTCGATACCCTTGAATTTGTCCGGCCCATTTTCTTCGAAGATCGGCGTGTTCTGCACGGCATCCTCATACGGTCCGGGAGTGCCATAGCTATCACGCGGATTGGCATTCCAGGGGGTGGGGGGGTAGGGGTGGTAATTGGCGATCTTGTGATCCTTGATCACAACGTGATGCGAGAGAACGCCGCGCACTGCTTCGTGGAATCCGCAACCGATGGCTTCTTCGGGAACCTTGAAGTCATTCCAGGTGCGGGTGCGGCCTGCGTGCAGCTCTGCCAATGCCTGCTCGGCGAAGTAGAGAGCGGCCGCCGCAGCATAGGCCTGGAAGTAGGTACGGGCACGATCGCGTTCGATAGCGTTGCTCCATTTCGGGATATGCCATTCGAACTCGGTTTCGGGGAGCGAGACGGTTTTGGGCAGATAGATTTTGACACTGTGGCCGGTGGCCTTGATGTAGCCGATGTCGACGATGCCGGCGAGAGCTGTCGCCCAGAATCGCGCGATGGGGCCGCCGCCAGTGTCGAGCGCAAGGTGGTCGCCGGTGCGCTTGTCGTACCACCGCGGAGACATCACCCAGGTGTACTTGTCTTTGAAGTCACGCTTCTGGGGTTTTGGGAAGGTGCTTTGATTCCATGGGTGGCGCTGGTCGACCTTATTGCCGAGGGGATCCTTTGCAACGAAGGTCTGGGAATTCTGCCAGTCGTCGTAGTAGGAGCTGCCTAGCAAAATGCGGATGTTGAGATTGATGTCGACGAGATCGTGCGTCACCAGTTTGCCGTCTACGACAACACCTGGCGTGACGTACATGGCACTACCCCATTCCGACATGTTTTTGTAGGTGTAGTCACAGACGTCGGGGTTATTGAATGATCCCCAGCAGCCGAGGAGAACGCGCCGGCGGCCGACTTCTTCGTAGCCGGGCATGGCTTCGTAGATGAAGTTGAAGAGGTCGTCGTGCAGGGGTACGACTTTCTTCATGAACTCGACGTACTTCATCAAGCGGACGATGTAGTCAGTGAAGAGCTGGACGGTGGGAACGGTGCCGACGCCGCCTGGATAGAGCGTGGACGGATGAACGTGACGTCCTTCCATCAGGCAGAACATTTCACGGGTCATGCGGCTGACTTGCAGAGCTTCAACATAGAAGGCGCCGGTGAACGGATTGAGCGCCGTCATAATGTCGCCGATGGTTTTGAAACCATGCAGTTCAGCATGCGGAGACGCGGTCTTTGCTGCTTTTTCCCAGACGCCGGGGTTGGTCTCCTTCACCATCTTTTCGCAAAAGTCGACGCCTACCAGGTTGTCCTGGAAGATGTTGTGGTCGAACATGTATTCGGCGGCTTCGCCGAGGTTCACGATCCACTCGGCCATGGCGGGTGGACGCACGCCGAACGCCATGTTCTGCGCATAGGTGGCGCAGGTGGCATGATTGTCGCCGCAGATGCCACAAATGCGGCTGGTGATGAAGTGAGCATCGCGCGGATCCTTGCCCTTCATGAAGATGCTGTATCCGCGGAAGATCGAAGAGGTGCTGTGACACTCAGCGACCTTGCGTTTGCCGAAGTCTATTTTGGTGAAGATACCGAGGCTGCCCACGATCCGGGTAATCGGATCCCAATTCATTTCTACTAACTGGCTCTTTCCAGTTGCTTCTTCTGGACGCGTGGTGGTAATCGTCGCCATCGTATTCTCTCCTTCTTTGCCGAGTTAGTAGTTAGTGGAGTGGTAGCCGGTGGTGAGTTCAGCGCGTGGATGGCGCCATTTGGGCTCTTTGTTTACCGTCGCCTGGGTGATGCTACGCAAGGTGCGCATCGCTTTGCCGTAAGCGCCAACGGTGGCGGTTGAGACTTTGGCGCCGGGTGGCTCATCCATGAAGGGCATGAACTTGTCGGGGAATCCGGGCATGGTGCAGCCGATGCAGATGCCGCCCACGTTGGGGCAACCGCCGATGCCGGCCATCCAGCCGCGTTTGGGGACGTTGCAGTTGACGACCGGGCCCCAGCAGCCGAGCTTGACGATGCACTTGGGAGATCCGTAGCTGGTGGCGAAGTCGCCCTGCTCGTAGTAGCCGGCGCGATCACAACCATCGTGGACGGTCTTTCCGAAGAGCCACGTAGGCCGCAACTGTTCATCGAGGGGAATCATGGGTGCCAGTCCGGCCACTTGGTAAAGCAGATAGAGGACGGTTTCCATGAAGTTGTCCGGTTGCACCGGGCATCCGGGAACATTGACGATGGGCAGGCCGGCTTTGGATTTCCAATCCCAGCCGAGATAGTCGGCCAGCCCCATGCAGCCAGTGGGATTGCCTTGCATGGCATGGATGCCGCCGTAAGTGGCGCAGGTTCCGCAAGCGATCACGGCAAGAGCCTTGGGCGTGAGGCGATCAATCCACTCATTGGTGGTGATGGGCTGGCCGGTGTGCGGATCGGTTCCCAGACCGGCCCAGTAGCCTTCTTTCTTGATCTTCTCGTTGGGGATGGAACCCTCGACAACGAGCACAAAGGGATCGAGCCTGCCGGCCTCTGCCTCATACCAGAACTTCATGAAGTCGTCGCCCACTTCGTATGCGAGAACGGGATTGTGCAGGTGGACTTTGGGCAGGCCGGGGATTGCGCCGAGCAGGACATCTTCAATGCTCGGCTGCGTGGCCGCTGTGATGGAGACCGAGTCCCCATCGCAACCCAAGCCGGCTGTGATCCATACAATGTGAAGCTCAGCAACAGCGGGTTTTTTCTGGGTGACTCGACCATAGGGAACAGCTTGTGCGGTCATGATCTGGGATCTCCTTTTCGGATGCTGGCTGGCCTTGTCTTTTTTGTGTACGGAGCTAACTGTGAGATGAGCCACGGGTAGAGTTCACCCGGATGGGTTTGGCAAACGCAGAGGCAACACACGCGATGGAGCCGTTGACGATCGGGAAAAGCTCTCGCCGGGACATTCGCCCCCACAAGCTGCTATACCTGGGAGCCGACCTCCAATCAAACCTGTTTGAATCCAGCATTCTGACTTTCGCTTGGCTTGACAGCTTTTCATTCGCCTTGGCCAAGCGCGGGGTTGTCTCGAAAGACAGCGGGAAGTCGCCGTCATCAAATCTTGGATATAAAAACAGACGGCAGGAATGAGTCGCAAGCGGGACGGACCCTATTCTCTCGTCATACATTTTGCCTCGCCGGAGATAAGGGAATCCCCGACTCGTTGACGGCCTTGTTTCGGACTGAAAAGACAGCTACGCAGGCGGGCAAACCAGACGCTTCGGCGCACTTATATCGCGGAGCCCGAGCCGAGACCGGCTGGGAAAAAGAGGGCAAAGAATTCGAGAAGTCTACTCGCCGATCTTCCACTGGATGGCGTGCTGAATCAACTCGCGGCCACTGCGCAGGGCGAGCTTCTCCTTGATGTGGGCCTGGTAGGTTTCGACTGTCTTGATGCTGAGGTGGAGCTCTTCGGCGATCTCGCGGGTGCCGCGGCCTTCGCCGATCATCCGGAAGACTTCCAGTTCGCGGTCAGAGAGCGAGGCGATCCGGGATTGAATCATGGAGGGAGCGCCGCCTATATATTGTTGCAGCATTTTATTGGACATGCGCTCGCTGAGGTAGACCTCGCCGTTGAGGATGCGGCGGACTGCCACGAGCACCTTTTCGGTGGCTTCCTGCTTCATGATGTAGCCATTGGCGCGGGCGCGAAGGGCGCGCTCGGCGTAGATTGCCTCATCGTGCATGGAAAGAATGAGCACGGGAAGGTCCGGGTCGAATGCGCGAATGTTCTTGAGCAAATCAAGCCCATCGGGGCCGTTGAGGGAGATGTCGAGGATCATGATGTCGGGGCGCAGCTGCGCGATTGCCTGCATCGCGGCTTGCGCTTCTTCGGCTTCGCCACAGACCTGCATATCCTGCTGCTGATTGATGAGGAGCGCGAGCCCCTGCCGCATCAGAGGGTGATCGTCGACAACAAGGACGGTCTTCTTGGCGGTTTGCAGCGACCTGTCAAGAACGAGATTCATCGTCATCGGTTTTTCCCTTTCCTTGAGCGGATGACATGGGGAACATGCAAGTGATGCAGGTCCCATGCGGGAGATTCGGCCGGACTTCCAACCTTCCGCCGATCATTCCCGCACGATAGCTCATGATGTGAAGCCCCATTCCCTGATTTGGGGTGCGATGTTCTGCAATACCGGTGCCGTTGTCGCTGATGAGCAAGGTGCCCCACCCGTTTTCGGCGGCCAGGACGATAGAAATACTGCGCGCCCGTCCATGCTTGATGGCGTTATTCACGGCTTCCTGCGCAATGTGATAAAGATGCGTGGCCATGGCGTCATCGTGGATCAGCACGGCCGATGCGCACTGGAAGCGGCAGGAGATTCCGAAGAGATCTTCAACTTCGCCCGCCCAGACTTCAAGCGCAGACATCAGCCCCTGGGAATCGGAGACGACGGGTAGCAGGCCGCGCGCGAGTATACGCGTTTTGTGGATCGCTTCATTCACCAGCTTCACGATTTTTGCAGCGTCGGCAGCGTCGGCCATCTGCTTTTCGGCGAGCTTTGCTTCGTGAGCCTTCGCCATGAAGGCGATCCCGGTCAGATGCTGGCCAAGCCCGTCGTGGAGATCCTGGCCGATACGCCGCTGCTCGCGGGCACTGATCTCAAGCAGCGCTCTCTCCAACTGTTCGCGCTCGGTGATGTCGATGCCGGTGGCGATGATGTAGTTGGAGGCCCCGTCATTGGCGGGCAGCATAGAGCAAGACCAGGCGATGAGGCGATGGGTATTGTGTCGTGTGGCCCAGTGACTCTGAAAATATTGCGGCAACAAGTCTGCAGTCAATTGCGAAAGAACGGACCTTGCGCGCGCCGCCTCTTCTTCCTGTTGGAAGAATTCCCAGATGTGTTTACCGCGAACTTCTTCGAGCGAGTATGCAGTGGTGAGTTCGCAGGCGCGGTTGAAGCGCACGATACGTCCCTCGGGATCGAGGACCGTGACGAGCGCGCCGACAGTGTCGAGGATCGCGGAGACCACGTTGCGCTCCTGCTGCAGCGCACGCTCAGTGTCTTTCAGGTCAGAGATGTCAAAGGCCACGCCGTGAATGAACCATGGGGAACCGTCGGGCCGGCGCACCATGCGGGCATCGCAGTGGAACCAGACCACGCGGCCGTCACGCGCCATCACGCGATAGGAGGAGCGGAGCGGCTTGCCGGAAAGGAACATGCCGGCAGCTTCGAGGCTCCAGCGCTGTTTGTCGTCGGGATGGATGTGCTGGTACCAGCGGACGGGATCGTCGAGCCACTCTTCGCGGGAGTAGCCGAGCGCCGCTTCGATCTCGGGGCTGACGTAGGCCTCGCTTACGCCGCGATCGAGGTAGGCCATGAAGACAACGGCCGGAATCTGTTCCAACAGCGCACGGTATTTCGCCTCGAGGTTGGAAGCATGCGCATCATCCGATGGCGCAGAGCGGCCGTTGGTTGCGGACGAGCCGCTGGACGCGGAGAAGACGCTGGCCAGCTCCAACAGCAAGGCCTCAGCTTCGCCCAGATCCGGCAGAACAGGGACGTTGCCGTCGCCCCATTCCGGCTCGCGCTGTGACGGGCGGTCTTCCCATTCGGTTTGCGCGAGCAGTGGCATCAATCCCTCCGTTTGAGTAGCTTACTGAATCTCTTTTATCTTGGATGTCAGTCTTGCTTGCCGGGGACAGCTTGCTGGCGACGCCAGCTGGGAACTCTATTGAGCGATGCCTGGGTAAACTTGCGCAGTGCGTGGATGGCGCGTCCGTAGGTTTGGACGGCGGCCGAAGAGAGCAGTGACCCGGGCGGCTGATTCATAAAGGGCATGAACTTGTCGGGGAATCCGGGCATGGTGCAGCCAATACAGATTCCACCCACGTTGGGGCAACCGCCAATTCCGCCCATCCAGCCGCGCTTGCCCACATTGCACTGCACGACCGGGCCCCAGCAACCCAGTTTCACGATGCACAGCGGAGAACCGTACTCCTCGGCGAACTGGGCTTGTTCGTAAAATCCGCCGCGGTCGCAGCCTTCGTGGACGGTGCTGCCAAAAAGCCATGTTGGGCGGAGCGCATCGTCGAGGGGGATCATCGGCGCGCGAGCGGCGGCCATGTAAAGCAGGTAGAGCAGCGTTTCCATGAAGTTGTCAGGCTGCACCGGACATCCGGGCACGCAGACGATGGGGATGTTTCCAATGGACTGAAATTGCCAACCGAGATAGTCAGGCAGTCCCATGCAGCCCGTAGGATTGCCTTCCATGGCATGTATTCCGCCGTAAGTGGCACAGGTTCCGACCGCGATCACCGCCCAGGCGCGCGGAGCGAGACGGTCGATCCACTCGCAGGTAGTGATGGGCTGACCGGTGGCCGGATCGGTGCCGAGCGAAGCCCAGTAGCCCTCTTGCTTATTGTTTTCGTTGGGAATGGAACCTTCGACGACGAGGATGAAGGGATCAACGCCGCCTTCGGCAGCGAGATGGAAGCGCTTAAGGAACTCATCGCCGTTTTCGAAAGAGAGAAAGGGGTTGTGAAAGTTCACACTGGGGATCCAGGGGATGCCGCCTCGAATAACGTCCTCAATGCTCGGCTGCGTTGCAGCCGTCATGGCGATGGTGTCGCCGTCACATCCAAGTCCTGCCGTTATCCATAGAACATCGATCTCCTTAATGGGCGGAGTCGATTGGGTCGTGCTCGCCACAGGACCTCCTGTGCGTCGCGCCTCTAGGGGAAGTGGCGCAGGGTCTATATTCCTCCTGAAAGTAGACTTAGGCAAGCGAGGAAATGTTCTTATCTTAGCTGGATTTTCATCGAGATATGGGAGGATCCAGGAAATCAGGGCGGCCGTCAAGTGAATGGAGGTGCACATGCCCGGTGACGAAAGATTCGTACTTCGGTCGCACTTCGGCGGTCAGTCGAATGGGCGAGAGAATTGACCGTGTTGATTCGCCGACAGAATTGTTTTTTTCAAAAAAATGCTGAATTCGTGAAACGATTTGACCTCAAGAATCACCATCCAGCCGAGTCAAGAAGTGAAGAGGTTCGAAATGAGACCACTTCATGGCGCGTTTCTCTGGGGAGACGCAAATCATGAGCACAGAAAAAAAGTCGACGAAGAGCTTTCCACTTCGACTGTCGGTAACGATGCGTCGGCAATTGGAGTACCTTGCCAAACAGGACGGCATTTCGATCAATCAGTTTATTTGTCTTGCCATGGCAGAAAAGATCACTCGATTGGACCAGGACATGCAGCGGACGGAAGGGAAACTATTAAGGAATAGGAGCAACAAACCGCTGGTTCATGAAGAGTTCTCGGACGAAGCGCAATTCTCAACGCGAGAACGGGTCAGCATGGATGACACATTGGCGTTCTGGAATTTTTCTCCGGGCAGAATAATGTCCGTTGCCGTACATTTAGCGCACCGAATTTTTGTTCCTGTCAACAAGGTGTTGAGTATTCGAAAAAGTGTTGGAAATTAGGCACTTCCACGATATTTTCTGTGGCAACAGATGACCGCCCATAGTAAGTTCTGGCGAAGCGGTCAAACGGTGGGTTGCCCCATCGGTTTCGCGGCTGCTGTGCCATCACATTGCCACAATAATTTGTCGGGAGTGGAGTGCAATGCAAAGTCTGACGAAGCGCACGCGTCCTTCGAATACGGATGCGCGTCGGGTGGGTTCGAAGTCGGAATCAGAAGACTGCATGGTGAGTGTCCAGCTGAGTCCCTCGGCTCTTAAAGAAGTGGCTGCCGCAGCGAAAGCAAGTGGGCAGTCAAGGGCAGAGTGGATTCGCGATGCTCTTGCGGAAGCAATATCGAGACGAAAGTAAGTGAGCAGAGGGCTGCTTTCTCGATTTGTAGTTCGCCGATTTCCAAGTCTGACTTGCAGCGCGTGATGAGACTATCCGCGGCCTGCGGTCAAGTGTTGCCAGCCAGCGCGCCGGCGAACACGCACGGTTCATTTGTGGTCGAGAACTATTCGTAACGCAGCGCGACCATGGGATCGACTCGCGAGGCCCGTCGCGCGGGCAGATAACCCGCCAGCGCGGCAACGGAAAGCAACAAGCCGATTCATTCCACCGGATTCAGTGGATCGGTTCACTGGAGGCCAAAGAGCATACTCGCAACTAGGTGGCCGCCTACCAAGGTGAACGGAACGCCGATCGCGGAACGCGTGTCTTCGCCAACTCTGCGCGATTCTTCTGCGCTTTGGTCTTGTCCCGGGATGCCGCCCAGGAACTGCTGAAAGATTTGCTGGAAAACAAGATTCAGATCGACCGAAGCGCGCTCAACGCTTATGCCGGGTTTCAAACGCCCCACGATGAGGAGCGAGGTCACCTCGTGTTTTTTGGGGCGACTTGCATAGATAGACCACGCCAGTGTTGATCGTTCGGCAGGTGTTTCAAAAGTCAATTGCTAATTCTCCGATGCAAGTTGGTTCAAGAGACCGAAGGGCACAATTTGTCTTTTCGAATAAATTCTTTTCCGCGCCGCACTTTTGGGAACTCTTCACTGCAGAGGTCCGCACAATGTTTCAAACGCGGTCAGCACCTCAGAAACGTTTCTGAGCCTTGCGTCACTATTTCCACAAGGAAGCTGCGCCGCCTAGAAGGGTGCCGCGCGACACCACCACAATTGGCGGCTCATCCGTCCGACATCGATCCCGGAAGGAGACCTCAAAATGAGCAATGCAACCTCACGTCCTAGCTGTCCTGTTAACCACAAGGGTGGTGTCTATGTTCCGCCTCGGTTCCAGCAAGGGCCGATCGCGACGGCGCTGAACCTCGGTCCGCTTGCGTCTCTGGCGGGTAGCTGGAAAGGGACGGGCTTCAATGCGATCTGGCGGCCGGACAATCCCGAATCGGAGCCGATCGGCGGGCAGATCAAGCGTTTCTTGGAACTCAATCTCACGAGTGAGACCCTGGATTTCCATGTAATCCCGGGAGTGGTGCCGAACCGCGGGCTTGCCCCCCAGACCGATATAAGTCTGTACGGCCTGCACTACCTTCAGCGGGTGAGCGACGCCGACGCACCACCGTTCTCGACCGCCGGGGAGGCGCTGCATATCGAGCCGGGACTATTTATGAATGTGCCCGCAAGCGAGAGCCCCGCGAATCCTGCATCGATCGTGCGGATGGCCAGCATTCCACATGGGGTCACAGTGCTGATGCAGGGACCGACTCCGAGTTCCACAGCGGTTCCGGGGCCGCCGGCCATACCGCCGATGTTTCCCCTTCCGGAGTTTCCGGCATTCGTGCCGGCGCCCCCTCCCGACGGTCTCGGCATTCAGCCGGTCAACCTTCCGGTGCAGCAGCCGCCTGTCGAGCACCAGGTTCCGGAGGTCACATTAATTAATGACGTTGCGGGGTCGCAGAGCAACGGCCCTTATCCAGCTTCTATCCCCCAGAGCTATGTCAACGATCCCAATGTCGTATTGAGGAATGCGATTGCGCACCAAACGATCCTGGGCACGATCACGATCAATCTCGATTCAACTGCGGCAAGCAGCGAGATCGCGAACATCCCGTTTCTAGGCAACCTGGCGAATACTTACAACTCCCCGTTCTCCGCCAATGCCTTCGTCGAGTCGGCGCGCGCAACCTTCTGGATTGAGTGGGTGTGCGTTCCAGGTTCGCCACGGCGTCCGGTCAAGTGGGAGGATGTTGACCCGGAAATGCTAAAGATCGAGCCGTTCTGGCCGGAGTCAACTTACCTGCAGTTGCAGTACTCCCAGGTAGTGATCCTCGTTTTTAACAAGGTTCGCTGGCCACATGTCACAGTAGCGACGCTCACTCTCAGCGCCGGGTAGTCCCGAAGCCGGCGGCGAGTTCTCGCGAGTTGAACCGCCGCCGGTGGTCTATTGAGTGGAGACGATTAATCCTCACCCCGCACGAGGCGAAGAATTCGCGCCGATTGCGGCCTTGTTACGCCGGCGTGAGATTGTAGAGACTCAACTCGGCGTGGATGCGGAGCCGGCTTTTTGCGCATGCGGTTCGCGTTTCTCAGACGGATCTGCGAAGTCTGCGTCGACTGTATGGATAGGAAAAGGCGTGTGTACGACCGCGGACTGTGATGCTTATCCTCCAGTTGTGACTGATCCGGTAGAGGCAGATCTTTCTCCGTGAGAATAACCTCTGGAATGGCCGGGCTGCGGTTGCTTCGAAAAACGAGGCGTACATCGATCCACACAGGGGCGCAACATCGCCCAGTTTGCCAGGCTGAGATTCACACTGTTTTACAACCGCAGTTGTCGCTTGATCGAACGCGTCGCCATGCTGGTGAAGAAGCTAAATGTGTTCCGGGATCCCCAGGGTAGGGAACCGAAACAGTCCTCACGAGCCGAGCCGCGGTGACCTCCGGACCGACGTAGTAAACGCCATCTTGATCATGGGCTTGATGATAATTTCTGCCTTGGAGCGGCGCATTCTGCGCACAACAAGCAATCGATGCCAGCGCGAGAATTGCAAATACTGGATTCACTCGCCGCATTCGAATCCCTCTTTTCTTCTCGATTTCCCTGATTGGAAGCTTAATCGATTTCCAAGTTGGCGTTTCCTGCAATTCTCGCGTTAGCAGTCACCCAGATGTGTAAGATCCTGCCTGAAATCACCATTGAGCATTCTGATCATGTCGGCCATCCCGGCAGACTCAGATGGCAGAGGACATCGAAGTAATGCAAATACTAATGCCGAAACAATCGAGACAACATGAGGAAGCCAAATTGCTGGGCAGTCGCAGCGCTGTTGAGAGCTTCGAGTCAGTTCATCTTTCTAATCGCTGACGGCCGTCTCGATGGGGACGCAGCGCATACAGAGCGCTTGTCCTTATTGATTAATTATTCATTACTCATTTGTCACTCATGATTTTCTGTAAAACAGACATATGGGATCTTTACAGGCTTGCGCCTCAATTCTCGAAGCAAGTCAATTCACAACTGCTCTAAGAACCTCGCTTCGCCGTGTGAACGAGTATAGATATGGCGTTCACTTGATGGTCATTGATCGCAACGTTGACCGTCGCATAGCGCGACCACTCTGAAGAGAAACGAATGACGGATAAACCAAACATTACGCATTCTTATGAATCTCCTTATAACCCATTTATGCCTTGAATTGAATACTTAAAGAATCATTGGAAGAGTTTTGCGCTACGCAACTGTTTTCATCCCGTGAAAAACAGACTTAGAGCGACTGCGAAAGGGGGCAAGACATAGTCCATTTATGAAACCCCATACACTCTTTGTACTTCATTCATAACCCGGCGCCTCAGTTGTCGCGGAGACGATATTACTAATGAAAGCAATCCTCAGGATGGCCATCGCAACAGGGTCTGCGTTTTATGTTTTATGCCCGCAGCTTTTATGCCACGCGCAGAATTCAACGTCGGATATGAAAACGACTTTGCCGTCAGACTTGACCTCCTCGGCACAAGTCGGCAACAGGTCTACAGTGACCACTTCGGCAGCAAGTGAACTTCCGGATGACCCGGACGTGAAGGCGACAGAAGAGTCGTCATCGAATGATGGATCGACGCCAGACGATGGACGGGCTGCTCAAAATCCCATTCCGGCCGCTCCGGCCAAGAGCAAGCCAGGATTCTTTACTCGCTGGGGAAAGGCCTACCTTGCCGACTGGACGGGCACAACAGCATCCGATCCAAACGCGCCAAAGCGCCGCGGCACAGATGCCCCGATTCCTTCACCTCCCTTTCCGGCGTCTGATTGGCCGATCGGGGGAACCCAGGAGATCGGCGCGCCGGACTATTCGACCTATATGCTGCAGACTGCTATTGATGGTGGGGATCCGACCAAGCTCAGCAGGATTAAATGGTATGGGTGGGCATCATTTGGCGCGAACGGTTCCACGAATAATCGCGGAAATGCCAGCAAAGGCATTCCGGCGAATCTTCCCTCGGCTTACGATGAGTACCCGAACACCGTCGTGCTCGATCAGTTGGCGCTCTATACTGAGAGGCTTGCGGATACGACGCAGAGGGATCACTTTGACTGGGGCTTCAGGTTAACCAATCTGTACGGCCAAGACTACCGCTTTACCACGTCGCACGGAATCTTCAGCCAGCAACTGCTGGTTAAGAATGCTCAGTATGGCTATGACCCTGTGATGTTTTATGTTGACCTATACTTTCCCAAACTTGGACAAGGCGCCGATCTACGAATCGGCCGCTACATATCGCTTCCTGATATCGAGGCGCAGCTTGCGCCCAACAACTACACTTACTCGCACTCGATTCTGTATACCTACGACTGCTATACCCAGGTAGGCGCGAACCTCACCGTTAAGATCAATGATCACTGGACTGTTCAGGGTGGTATCTCCCCGGGTTGCGATACCGCGCCTTGGACCACCGATGCACAAGTTACAGGAAATGTTTGCGTCGTCTACACATGGTCTAAAGGAGGCGATGCATTGAATACCTGCGACAACACGATCAACAACGGGAAATACGGCTATAACAACCTTACCGCGTTTTACGAGACCTGGTACCACCGTATAAATTCACATTGGCACACGGATACTGAGGCCTGGTATCAGTACATGAGAGACACCCCAAATATGTGGTGGTATAACACAGGCGTTCCCTATAACAAAGTAACCTCGCCCTGGCCGGAGAACACCGGAAACTACCATATTCTTCGTAACGGTTCAATGCCGTCAACTCTGAATTTTGGCGCGGTATGCGAAAACCCAAACACTTCGTTCACTGGGAATCGAGCGGCTTACTGCTATGCGCCAGAGTGGGCGATCACCAACTATGTCGAGCACAATTTCTTCAACAATCAAGCGTCACTCAACATCCGCAATGAAATTGTGGACGATATCAAGGGGCAGCGGACGGGCACTCCGGGAATATATGAGGAACACATGGTGGGGTTCGATTTTTGGGCCGGTTCTACAGTGACCTTCCGTCCAGAGCTTAGCTATACCCACTCCTTCAGCCCCTATGGGTTGCGGGCATTAGACATTGGGCCCGGTTCGTCGGTTTCTGCATTGCAGAACAATACAGCTATGTTGCCGTCGTCAACAGTGATGAAGGGCATCGGCGGGAAAACGCAGGTTCTCACCATTGCCGCCGACCTGATCTGGCATTTCTAGGCAACGGCTAGAACATATGCGGTCGGCTTTTGGGAGCCGGCCGCTGCTATAATTCAAGGGGATTATCAATGGAATTGACCCTCAATCTCGCGTGGATGCTGCTGTCGGCAGGCATGCTCTGGGTGCTATTGCGCCATGCTCCTCGCGAGGGCACAAATCGGCGGACACAGCTAGTTGCTTTGGGGGTCATAGTGCTGATCTTGCTGCCGGTTATCTCGGTAACCGACGACCTGATGGTGGTCCAGAACCCCGCTTTGACTGACACGTCTTTGCGTAAGGGACACATCTGGTCAGCCACACAATCCATGCATCCAGCATCTGTTGATTGGGCATTACCTGCCTGTCAAGTCCTTTCTTGCGGCTCCCTGCAGGTTGCGCTGCAAGCCCCTCTCCCGGCCCAGCCATCGAAGAGAGCAGCGACATCTTCGATCCAGAACAGGCCACCTCCGACCGCCTGATTTTTCCCCCTTCTTCGCACATCTGTTGGCTGAATTACTTCTGCTAACTGGTGTAAGAATCGCAGAACCGACCATGTCGATGAGGTAGATCTTTGCCTTCCCGCAGATAACGCGGGCGTGATGATCTTCCATTCCGCCCTGGTGGGTTCAAGTCAATGCCTATAGGCCAAATAACCTTGCCTGATTACAGGAGGTTGTTCATGAGAAGTAGATTCTTTTCGATACCGATATGTTGCCTTGTTGTCTTCGCTTTCACTATAGGTTGCAAGGACAAATTTCAGCCTGCGGATGGTGCGCCACCTTCACCTCAAGTTGCGCAAACGGGCGATATGAGCTTGGTTTCGGTCGATAAGCCTGACCAATTCCCACTTATTGAAGCCGAGCAACGACAAGCATCTGCCGAGTTGAAAGCGACTGGTTCGGTCTTTCCGGACGTATCGCGCGAGATTCCTGTTATTTCGCTGGCCAATGGCCGCGTGGTGGACATCAAGGCCCGTCTTGACGACTACGTGAAGAAGGGCACGCTGTTGATGAAGGTCCAGAGTCCGGACGTTTCTGGAGCTTTCGATGTGTACCTGAAGGCTGTAAACGACGAGCGCATGAATAGGTCGCAGTATGAGCGTTCGAAGACTCTCTTTGAGCACGGTGCTATCTCGCAATCGATGCTGGAACAGGCGGAAGATGCCGAGAGGGATGCACAAGCCGATTTAACGGCGGCGGAAGAGGGGCTGAAGACGCTTGGCGTGGATAAGGATCACCCAAGCAGTATCGTGAATGTCTATGCGCCTATCTCCGGTGTGATCATTGCGCAGAATGTCACGCAGGCAGCCGCTGCCGGAGTCAATCTTTCCGGATCGGCCAATGCCTTCACAATCGCCGATCTCTCCAACGTATGGATCATCTGCGATGTGTACGAGAACGACATTCCCAAGATAGCCCTCGGGCAGTCCGCGCAGATTCATATCAACGCCTATCCGGATAAAGTTCTGATCGGCCACGTTAGCGACATCGGTCCGGTTCTCGATCCCAGCATTCGCACCGCCAAGGTACGCATCGAGATTGCGAATCCTGGAATCCTCAAATTGGGAATGTTTGTCACGGCCAGCTTCGAGAGCAAGATCAAGGAAACGCACGCGGTTGTACCGGCGCCAGCAGTGCTTCACTTGCATGACCGGGACTGGGTCTTTATCCCGGCAGGCGACAAGCAGTTTAAGCGGGTCGAGGTCCACCCAGGCGTCATGCTGCCCGATAACAAGCAGGAACTGCTCTCCGGCATTGCAGCGGGTCAAAAGGTGGTCTCCAACGTTCTGCAATTAGAAGCAACGCTGGAGGCGCAATGATCCAGAAAGTCGTAGAATTTGCGCTAAAAAACCGTTTTCTGGTTCTGGCAGCTGTCGTAATGTTGTTCGTTTGGGGAGGAATTTCATTTCATAATCTCCCCGTCGATGCCTATCCAGATGTTGCAGATAACTATGTCAACATCATTACGCAATGGCCTGGACACTCGGCCGAAGACATCGAAAAGCAGATCACCGTTCCATGCGAAATTGCGATGGCCGGAGTCCCCGACATGAAGAATCTGCGCTCCTTCAGTCTGGCCGGCATATCGAGCATCATGATGAATTTCAACGACTCCTCCGATAATAGTTGGAATCGAGAGAGAGTCCTGGAAAGACTGACCGGTGTCACGTTGCCGGCAGGCTTGGTGCCGCAGTTGCAGACCGACTGGAGCCCAGCGGGGCAAATCTACTGGTACACGCTTGAGAGCAAGAATCCGAGCGTTGATGTCATGGAGCAGAAGGCGCTCGAAGACTGGACGCTGGAAAAGCAATTCAAGAATGTTCCTGGAGTAGTCGACGTTGCCAGCTTCGGCGGCATCACAAAGGAGTATCAGATCCGGCTCAATCCGGATAGGTTGATCGACTATGGCCTGAGCATTGCCCAGGTTGAGCAACAGCTCCAGGGCAATAACGCCAACGCCGGCGGCAGCTTCATCGTAGCCGGCGCCCAGCAGATCAACGTGCAAGCGCAAGGCCTGTATGAAAATGTTCAACAAATTGAAGACACGCTGATCAAAACGCAGGCCGGAACGCCGATACGCATCAAGGACATTGCGGTCGTGGAGCAGGGACCGAAGATCAGGCTAGGCCAGATCTCCAAAACCTACCATCCGTACACTGTGGATAAGGACGGTAACAAACATTACGACGACAGCAAATTGATTGATAACCCGGATGTGGTTGAAGGCTCCGTTCTGCTTCGCAAGGGCGCGGATGCAGATCCTGTGCTTAAGGCAATTGAAGAAAAAGTTAAGCAGATCAACGATCACATCCTGCCAGCTGGCGTGAAAGTCGTGCCGTTTCTCGACCGCAGCGATCTGGTTCATCTAACCACGCACACAGTTCTGCACAATCTGACCGAAGGAATTGTCCTTGTAGCTATCATTCTCATCTTCTTCCTCGGCAATGTGCGCGGCGCTCTCATTGTCGCACTCACGATTCCATTCGCATTGCTTTTTGCTTCTATCTGTCTCGACCTTAGTCACATTCCAGCTAACCTGTTGTCGCTTGGCGCTCTCGATTTCGGGATGGTGGTTGATGGCGCCGTGGTCATGGTGGAGAACATCGTTCGCCACCTCACGCACAAGAACGGCTCACTTACTTCTGCGGAAAAAATCAAACAGGCCGCGCACGAAGTGCAGCGCCCCGTCTTCTATGCGATCGCCATTATCATCACCGCTTACTTGCCCATCTTTACCTTGCAGTCGGTTGAGGGGCGTCTCTTCAAGCCGCTGGCGTGGACTATCGGCTTTGCCTTGTTGGGCGCGCTGATTTTTTCAATCATTGTCGCTCCGGTGCTCTCCAGCATCTTGTTCAAGAAGGGCGCCAAAGAGTGGCACAACCCGTTCATGGAATTCTTGATTGCGCGATACAAAAACGGGGTTAGCTGGGCCATTCATCATCGCGGTATCACATTAGGCGTCAGTGTCGCGGGCTTTGCAGGGGCTATCTTCCTCCTATCCAATGTCATTGGCTCCGAGTTTCTTCCTCACCTGGATGAGGGAGCGCTTTGGGTGCGCGGCACTCTTGCTCCATCTACCGGCCCTGAAGAGAGCTTGGCAATCTCCAATAAGGCTCGTATTGCCCTGGCCAGTTTCCCTGAAGTAACTGAGGTGGTGGACCAGATTGGCCGACCCGATGATGGAACCGACTGGACCGGATTCTTTGATACGGAATACTTTGTCGATCTGAAGCCTAAGGAGCAGTGGCGTCCTATCTTTCACCAGAACAAAGATGATCTGATTGCCTCGATGAACCAACAGATGGAGAAGATCCCCGGAGTGATCTGGGGTTTTTCACAACCGATTGAGGACAACATGGAAGAGGCAGTCAGCGGGGTCAAAGGAGAGTTGTCGGTCAAGATTTACGGAGACGATTTCAAGATACTTGAAGAAAAGGGCAATGAAGTTGTCAGTGTCATGAGCAAGATTCCGGGGATTGCGGATCTTGGCTTGTTTCGTATTATCGGGCAGCCTAATCTCACATTCACGGTGGATCGTCAGGCTGCGGCCCGCTATGGAATTAACGTTGCCGACATTCAGGACGCGATTCAAACCGCGGTTGGCGGGACGGTTCTCAGCGAAGTACTCAAGGGAGAGGCGCAATATGACCTCGTATTGCGTTATCAGAAGCCATATCGCGACACCCAGGAAGCGATCGAGAATGTGCGCTTGCTCTCGCCTACAGGGGAGCGCGTATCGCTCGCGCAATTAACTAAAATCGGCACGACGGACGGAGCCGAAGAGATTTATCGCGAAGGCGAACAAAGATACATTGCCGTGAAGTACAGCGTGCGCGATCGTGATCTTGGAGGGGCGGTCGAGGAAGCGATTGGAACTGTAAACAAGATGGTTCCTTTGCCCAAGGGGTATCACTTTGAGTGGGCAGGTGAATACCAGAGTAAGCAGCGGGCAGACAAGCGTCTCGCGCTTATCGTGCCGTTGACAGTTGTGTTGATTGCCATGATTCTCTTCACAATGTTCAAGTCCTTCAAGTGGGCTGGACTTATCCTGGTCAACGTGGCGCTGGCGCCTGTCGGCGGCTCCTTAGCGCTGTTAGTTACGCACACCAATATCAGCGTCTCTTCAAGCGTAGGCTTCCTGGCGCTGTTTGGCGTCTCCGTGCAGACCGGCGTCATCATGCTGGAATACATCAATCAACTCAGAGCGCGCGGCTACACGGTTGAAGGCGCTGCTATTGAAGGCGCGGTTTTGCGCCTTCGCCCCATCATGATGACTATGCTGGTGGCTACGCTGGGGCTTTTGCCTGCAGCACTCTCTCACGGCATTGGCTCCGACTCACAGCGCCCATTTGCCATCGTCATCGTTGGAGGACTGATGGTCGACCTGGTTATGAGCATCTTTCTTCTGCCAACCTTATACGTATGGGTTGCACGCGAAACTGACAAGCTTCCTGAAGCGGAGGTATCCCTTGAAGTCTAAGTTGAGACCTATGTTCAATCGAAGGGTCGTGCTCTGTCTCCTAAGTCTTGTATCGCTTGCGGTTTCCGCTGGCGCGCAGCAGCCGCTTTCTTGGGAGCAGGTGAAGGCGAAATTTGAGGCGACAAATCCGGTGCTAAAAGCGGATGCGGCCAATGTGGAGGAGATGAAGGCGGAGGAGATCACAGCCTTTCTCCGGCCTAATCCCCAGTTCACCTTTTCAACGGATGGCACCCAGCTTGCCCCTCACGACGGAGTGTGGACGCCGCTCAGAGGTACGCAGTACCAGCCCAACTTCAGTTACCTTCACGAACGGGAACACAAGCGAGAATTGCGACTGGAAAGCGCCAAGGAAGGAACGGAGATCACCGAGTCGCAGCACGTTGACCTCGAACGCAACCTCGTCTTCGGCCTGCGCTCGGCCTTCGTGCAAACTCTCCAGGCCAAGGCGGTGCTGGATTTAGCAAAAGCCGACCTGGAGTATTACGACAAAATCATCGACATAAGCCGAGCCCGCTTCAAAGCCGGCGATCTTGCGAAGATAGACTTGGCGCGGATCGAGCTCCAACGCGTGCAGTACGAGTCTGAAGTCCAGACCGCAATCGTCGATCTGCGTACCGAGAAGATTCAACTCCTGCTGCTGCTCGACGACCGCACACCGGTTGATCAGTTTGATGTAACAGGCGTCTTCGACCTGGGACCGGATTTGCAGCCGCTCGATGCCTACCACCAGGTCGCGCTCGACAACAGGCCGGATCTGAGGGCAGCCATCGAGACGATCCAGCAGTCGCAGACCAATCACAAGCTTGCCGTCTCAAACGGATCGACTGATCCGACACTCGGCGGGTGGTATACGTGGAATCCATCCTTCAACAATCCCAACGACCAGCAGACGCTCGGCCTCAGCTTCAGCATCCCACTGCGGATCTTCGACAAGAACCAGGGCGAGAAAAAGCGCACCCTAATCGATATCGATAAGAGCCAACAATCTGCCGAAGCAGCCAAGGCGCAGGTCTTTAGCGACGTGGACAGTGCCTACGAATTGGTGCGCAGTGATATTGCGTTGATCAAACCATATAAGACGCAGTATCTCGATCAGTCAGTATACGTGCGGGACACAGTAACTTTTGCCTATCAGCACGGAGGGGCATCTCTAATGGACTTCCTCAACGCGCAAAGCGACTACCGCGTGGTTCAGCTCGCGTATCTGCAGCTGATCGGCGCGTACATGACGGCAGCCGGACAAATGAACCTTGCTGTCGGGCGTGAAGAAATCCAATAATGTGGCCGTTCATTCAGGTGCGCGAGCGGGGTCGTTCAATCGCGTAAGGGCGTGGAGTGGAATAAAGTTCCAACTGACGACTCCGATATTTCTCGATTCCAAACGCCGTCTTGGCAATTCTCGTTAATCGTTTAGTTGATAGAAGCTGCACCTCACTCTAAGTCCTTGCCTCCAATGTTCGCGTTTATCGGGCATTAACATTTCTGATTGGACGCTGGATCGGCCCAGGCCAATACTTGGGTTGTGAGGTTAAATTATGTACACAAATTCAATTAGTCTCTTCCGGACAATCGGCGCCTTCCTTCTCGGCAGTATTGCACTGTCGGGTACTGCGAAGGCGCAGATCGTCTCTCACTCCAAAGATGTGGTAATCGAGCAACCTGCAAACCTGCCCGAGTCCGCACAGGAACCGGGAATCGCATTTTATCTCAACACGGAAAGCGGAGATGGAAGGGCCTATCTCTACATTGAGCAACAGAATGGTGATCGTATCGCGGTTCTGGATGTTTCCGATCCAGGCCATGTGAAGCTAGTGCGCAACGTGGCGCTTTCCGTACCAGGGCCGTTTGAGTTTTCCCAGGAGATGGGACCCTCTTCGATCCTGATCCGCTTCAAAAACAACCGCGGGACGGCCGTTCTCGATTTTCACAAAGCAAAGATGCCAGTGGTGAGAACGTTAGGCGATCAGCAATTCAGCGGACGTGTAGAGTCGTTGGATCGAGCAACTTATTTGATGATTGACGATCGCGCTTTCAGTTTGCAAAGTTCGCCTCGCGATTATCAAGTCATCGATACTTCGAATCCGCGCGGTTCGGCTCGGCTGTACACTGCAAAACTTGTGGTCGATTCCGTCACCCGGGATGAGACTGGAACCACGTTTCTTCTCGGATCCGAGGGGCTCACCATTATTCGCCATCCACAGATCGAAGAGGAATACGCTGCTGAGCAGAGACCAACGAACTAATCTGCCGTTCTTTCTTCGACCGACGACTATTCAAATTATCCGGCGCTTGCTGTAGCCAGTGTTTTGCTGGCTCTTCAAGCGCCCTCGTTTCTCTTGCCATCGTGCAGCACTGCAATTTGACGGTCCCGGAACCGGTCTCATAAACCGAGTTCCTCAACTCGCTGATTGCCCTGGACCCGCCCCGTTATGGGGTCCCACACTTGCCAAATGGACGAGTAACCAATTTACGACACCGGTTGTAGTCGTCTTGCAGCAGCCCGGTTCTATCCGGCACGGCTTAGCAAATCGCTGATTCGGGCATGGTAACTGCGGCTCATGGCAAGCTTCTGGCCATTGACAAGATGGACCATGAAATCGCCGCGCGTCTCGGTGCGGACTTCCTTTACGTAGCGCAGGTTCACGATGGCTGAGCGGTGGACTCGCAAAAACAGTTCAGGATCCAAACGCTGTTCCATCGAACTCATGGTCTCTCGCAGTAGATGCGTCTCTGTACCAGTGCAGATGCGAACATAATTCTCCTCTGCGCCTATCCAGCGGATGTCAGAGACGGGAAGAAACAGAATGCGTCCACGCGATTTAAAGACTATGCGGGCTGTGTACTGGGCCGGCATCCCGTCCCTGTGATGATTGTGATCATCACTTCGTTCAACAACTCGAATCTGATCTCGCGCACGGGCGACAGCCGAGTGCAAGCGCTCTGCGCTGAACGGCTTCAACAGGTAATCGGTCGCATTCAACTCGAATGCTCTTAGAGCGTAATGGTCATACGCCGTGGTGAGGATCACGCGAGGAAGGGTGATCCCTGTCGAGAGTGAAAGGTCAGCAATCACCTCCAGACCGTCCATACCGGGCATGCGCACATCGAGAAAGAGAAGCTGTGGAAGCGTCGCGCAAACCAGTTCATGAACCTCTCGTGCATTAGAAGCCTCGCCTGCGATTTCAATATCCGGTTCTTCGCGAAGAAGCTGCCGCAGTTTTTGACGGGCGAGCAACTCATCATCAGCAATCAACGTCTGGATCGGCATCGACCCTCCTATTCAAGTGCTTTTGATTTTGTTCCTCGAATCAGAAAGTGATGCAGGTATCCAGTTGGACGATGATCCCTTAGGAACAGCACCGCACGTCGAATGCCATCTCATGCGACTCAAGTTCGATCTTGATTTCAATCACTTACCTGCGCTGGCGCCTCCCGAGGCCCGAGATTCTTGTTCGCTTTCGCGATACCTTGTCCGATTCTGGACAGTGCCTGCCGATTCAGTTTTTGATCTGACAGAGGATCCCGAGCCGGGATGGGCGGAAGTTTCTTTCGGTCGACAACCGGCGGCACCCTCTATCCATCCCTGTCACGCGCCTATTCGTCACGTTTCGATGAGTTTTGGTCACTTTTTCTCAGGTTTGAGATGGGCGGGGAGCTGGCATCCGGTTTGGAAAGGAACGAATGGCAGGAGCGAGAGGCGCGCAGGTTTGACACGGAGGCCGATATTTCATCGGCCTCCGCACCAAACGGGGAGATTTAGAAGTAGATCTTGGCTGCAAGTTGTGTGGCACGGCCGGGTTGAGGATCTCCGGCAGAGACTCCAAAGCTCGCCGGCTGAATCACGGATTCAATCTGACCGAAGGTGCTGTCACCGAAGTTGCCGTCCGGCTCCGCAAAGTTGGTGTGATTGAAGACGTTGTAGGATTCGAGCCGCACCTGGATATAAGCCCTGTTGTCTTTGAGAAGCGGAAAATCCTTATAGAGCTGGAGATTTGTGTAGTTGTATCCCGGGCCGTTGAAGAAGTTGCGTCCGACGTTCCCGAATGTGCCTACTGGTTCAGGAGAAAAAGTTGAGGTGTCGAAGTATTGATGACCGGCGGCACGAGGATTCATTTTCTGGATCTGGAAACTACTTGTATTCGGATTGTCTCCACAACCGTAATAGCTGAACTGATCACACCACCCCGACTGATAGGCGCCCGCTTCGGAAATTGACACCGGGAACCCAGTCTGCAACGCAGTCGTGCCGCTGACGTGCCACTTGCCTAGTATCTCGTTGAGGATAAGGTTGTTTTTCATCACACTGAGCACGGGGATTTCGTAGACGTACAGAGCCACAAACCGATGTCGTGCGTCATAGTCGGAATTGCCATAGTTCAAGTGCTCGAAGCCCGGTGTGTAGTTGATGGCGCGCCCATTGAGAAAACCTACACCATTAGGAGTTCCATTCCCATACGAGGACTCATACCCGGAGTAATCGTCGAGCGCGTGAGAGTAAGTGTAGGCGAGGGTGAAGTACAGTCCATGCGTGAGCTGTTGTTGCAGACTGACTTGCAGCGAGTGGTAGCTCGAAGCCCCCGTCGATGCCTGCTGGGCCACGCTCAAATACCAGGGGATTCCGCTCGAAGTGGTCGCCGGTTGTGCCGTGTACTGCGGGTAGAGGAGGTGGATGAGCGAGAGTTGGGTGGCGCAGCCGGTAGTATCGGCAAGGCAGGCGGAGTGTCCCGCCGCGGTGATGGGATCAGCATCGTAAGTGCGTGCAAGCTTTCGCCCAAGCGAACCCACGTATCCCACCTGCATCACCATCGTCTTGTTCAGAGCTCTCTGCACATTGAGGTTGAAGTTGTATGCGTAAGGCGGGAGGTATTGCTTGCTTGGTTGGCTAAGATCCAACTCGGCATAGTTGTCCGGCCAATCCAGCGTGGCGCCCGGACCAGGTCTCTGGTAGGGGAAAGGATTTGTTTCGGATAGACCGGCTCTGCCGGCCACATCGGAGAACGGGTCCTGAAATCCAGGGCTGCCGCCCAAATCTGCTGCGCCACGCGAGGCGAACAGGAAGGGAGGCGAGGATAGATTTTGCAGGGCTTCCTCTTCCTGATCGCGGTTGAAATACACGCCAAACCCAGCACGTACGGCAAGATCGTGACTGCCCGAGGTACCGACGAGCGCCGAGGGGCCCGAACTGGGCGACCATGCAAAGCCAATGCGCGGTCCAAAGTGGTTCCATTTCACAGTGGCAGCGCCATAATTTGTGCAGCCGGGATCGCCGGGGTACAGGAGCCCGGGTGCATCTCCAGGGAAGATCTTCGAAGTGGCAGTGGAGTTCTGCCAGCAGGTAATGGCGATGCCGTTGAACTGGTGGTTTGCCCAGGGTGTCTCGGTATCCCAAGAGATGCCATAGTTGATGTTCAGATCGGAGGTAGCTTTCCAGCTGTCTTGTGCGAACGCATAGTATTCCCGGGATATGGCGGCAATCAAGCTGCCAGAATCCTGCGTATAGCTGCTTGGAATGCCCATCAGAAAATCGATGGCCGGATCACCGGAGGAAAACGTTCCGTTCCCGTTCATCTCGTAGATGCCATCGTTGTCAGCGAAATACGGATTGTCGACGCCGAACTGTTCGAAGGTGCCTCCGAACTTCAGACTGTGATTCCCGGCGATTTTTGTGAATACATCCTGAACGAGCAGGTTTGTATCCTTGCGTGGCTGAGGGCCTTCGAAGCTAAAACCAAGATTGAAGTATCCGAGAATATCGATGACGGGTAAACCCGCCGAGGAGGACTGAGGCGAAATGTTGAATCCGGCTGAACTCGGCTGCACGATCTTCGCCGGCTCAACTGCAGCGTAGTTGAATCGATAGTACCCCGCGCGTAGTTCGTTGATCGTCCGGGAACTGAAGATGTGGCTGAAATCGGCATCGAATACCTTGATGTGCGAAGTGTTGACCTGGGAGAAGCCTGGAAGCGTAGCACCGCCGAAGGGAAGCAAGTTGAAAGTTGGTTCAGAATCGAAGACGCTTGACGCCCAGATAGTATCGTTCAACGTGGGATGATAGTCGATCCGAATAATCCCCTGATCGTCTTTCAGGGTGTTGCTGTTGTTGAAATTATAGAAATAGGAGGTCGAACCATTTCCACTCTGTTGCGTCACGTTGGGCGCAGGCACGTAAGTCTGGAAAAGAGATGAGGCAACTGTATTCCAGTTTGAAGAGGGAACGCTCACACTTGCAAGTCCGGGGCATGCATTCCAGGGTGTTCCCGCACTGCATCCCGCGATAGCGAAAGGCAAGGGGTTGCTGGAAAGGCCGTTTAGCGTTCCCGCAGGAGAACCCGTCGGAACCTGCGAGTTTGGTACGCCAGTGATCTTGTTTACATCGGCGCTGAAGTCGCCGCCCCTTTGACTGGGACTGAAGACCTGCGTGTTCTGAGTTACTGCCAAACTGTTCTTGACGCCCTGGTAGGCAGTGAAGAAGAACAACTTGTCCTTGAAGACTGGACCGCCCACCGTGCCGCCGTAAACATTCTGATGAATCGGCGGCTTTTGTCCCGGCAAGGCGAAGTAATCTCTCGTATTCAAGAAACTGTCCCGATAGAACTCGAAGCCGTCGCCGTGGAAGGAGTTGGTGCCTGCCTTCAGCGTCTGATTGAGGACGGCTCCGGAGTTGCGGCTATACTCCGGGTTGATGGTGCTGGTGACAATGGCCAACTCGCCGATCGCATCCGGGTTGATTACCAGTCCTTCAGTCTGAATGGCTGAGTCGTTCACGTCTGTGCCGTCAAGCAGGTAACTGTTCTGTTCGATCTGCGCACCATTTGCGGAGAAGCCGCCGAAACGGTCTGCAGCTTCGACCACACCGGGCGCGGACTTCTGTAATGCCGTCGCATCTCGGCCCAGCAGCGGTAATTGCGTAACCACATCGGAGAGAATATCGGTCTTCAATTGCGTTTCGGCCGTCTCCACCTGGACACCCGCGCCGGTAACTTCAACACTCTGAGAAGCGGTACCGACGGAGAGTTTTGCATTAACTTCGCGGTCGTCATTCACGTTGAGTTGGATCCCGCTCACCGAGAACTTTGAGAACCCCAGAGATACCACTGAAATCGTGTAGGGCCCGCCGACTTGCAGAGATGTGACTTTGAAGTAGCCTGAACCGTTCGACTTGGCAGAAACTGAAATCCCATTGCTGGTGTTCAGTATTGAAATTTCAACGTTCGGAACTACAGCTCCGGCAGGGTCAGTGACGATTCCGTGAATAGATGCGGTTGTAATCTGTCCGTGCGCAGACCTGCCGATTCCTATTACACCTATTAATAGGACTGCGGCTGCGAGCCTCACCTTGATTTTCATACGACCTCCGAAAGACTTCTTTGAAAGTTGACAAACTCCGGGACCAATGGATTTTTCCGGTGGGTAAAAGTGCATTCATCCCCGGTAAGACGCACTTAGCCCGGTAGAACAACAGATTTGACCATGTAAGCGAGCTACGGTTTAACGATTGTGACGAAGAGTGACTTTCGGGGATGAAATGCCCTTGTTGGGATTAATGACGTGAAATCCGTGACGAACGGGCTTCTAGCCTTACGTGCTCTTCGCGGTTCCGTACAACAATTCGAAAGCGATGCGCAACCCTGCGCTTTTGTGACGAGTTGCGATGTGGTGGTGACGAACTGAGGCTCGCGTATTGTCGTCGTGGGCGTTGGACAGGTGAACTGCGCCGAAATGCGTGCTCCGGTTGATAACTCTTCGTCATGCTATAAGTCTAGGAGTTAGCTGTAGGCAAGATTCGCAAAGCATAAGTGGCTGACTTTCAGGTCCGAATGCATTGAGAAACAAGCGGTCAAGCGGCCCTCTCGGTTTTCGAATTGCAAGCAAGATCTGGATAGCTTGCTAAGTCATTCTGAGGAACGATGGTTTTTGTGAGCAACTGAGATCAACTCGCAGCAGATAAGAAGAATGCGAGTGAGTTGGCGCGAAGTGCGAAGACGATGTCATGGCGATCGAGTTACAAGGTTATGACAATGTGTTCGCTGCAATTTGATAGCTTGGGCGTATTCGAGATCCATGTTCGTTCCTCTAGTGGTCATCTCGGATTCACTTCCGGGCCGATCGCGCCTTAACACAACTTCCACAATTCGAGGTTCCTCGACGAACCGGAGGCATCATGACTGGCCATCGCAGTGAGCGTGCAGTCTCAATCGTTTTTTCCCTCATCGTCGTATCGACCTCTCTTGCGTTTGCCCAAACGCGAGTGTCGTACGCAATCAACCCCGATATCCCCCGCATTGAAGCCGGTGCAGAGAGGGGGGAAATCCAGAAGGAAATCGCACTTGGAGCCGTTTACCTTGCGGGTCGCGGTGTGTCGCGTGACGAGAAACAGGCCGCCTACTGGTACGAGAAGGCCGCGAACTCCGGAGATCCAGGCGCTCAAGAGCAGACTGGCTACTTCTATGAGGCGGGAATCGGCGTGGAGCGGGATCCCGCTCGCGCGGCTCTGTGGTTCGAGCGCGCCGTGGCTGGCGGACTTGTTAGTGCAAAGGTTAATCTCGGTGTCGCTTACGCCTGGGGCCTCGGAGTGCGCAAGGACCCTGCTTTCGCAGTTCAGCTCTTTCGCGAGGCGGCAAAGAAGGGAAGTGGCATGGGAGCATGCTACCTCGGAGATATGTACCATTTTGGAATCGGAGTTACGAAGAGTGAATCCGAAGCTATTCATTGGTTCGAACTCGGGTCTAAGCTTCATAACGCCCTCTCCAAGTACGATCTCGCCCTGATTCTTGCCAATAAACCCGAACAGGTCAGCCATCATCGTGCAATCCGCCTATTGCGGGAAGCCGCAGCCGCTGGAAGTGTCGCTGCCAAACACGAACTCGGGCTTCAGATTATCCGCAAGTCCGAGTTTTCCAGATCGCCCAATGAGGCGATCAGGGCCTTGGAAGAGGCAGCGTCGGACGGTTTCTGGAAATCGTCTGTTGTGCTGGGAGTCTTGTCGCGAGATGGAAACGGGGTGGCCAAAGACAGTAGGACGGCCTACTATCACTTCCGCATTGCAGCGCTCCAGGGTCAAGACGAGGCTGCTACACTGCTCGCAAATGACCTCCGAGCGCTCTCCTCGGAGCTGGGCCAGGCGCAAGTCCAGGAAATTGATCAGAAAGCCAATGCGTGGCTACAAGAACATAGCCGCACTCTCGACTACGTAAACCTGCATAACGAGTACGCAAATACCTTTCCTGCATTTGCTTTGGAGCACCCGCAAAGTGATATTCACGCCTTATTACTGCTGGGAGCTCCGGATCCTGACTCTGTGCCGGCTGCTCATGATTCCGTCTCTCCAAACGGTCTCAAAAAGAACGGACGAAAGTGAGTTCTGGTTAAGAGCACGATGCGGAAAGAAAGCCAAAACGAACCCGGTGCTCATGAAACCGGCGATCTTCATCTGCTCTTCGGCTCTGGTCGGCCTTTTATTCGCCTTTCAGGAATGGCTGAGCGCTACATGGGCTATCACCTGCCGGTGCTGGTTTCTTTTGAGTTCTGGGGCTTTCAATTTCTGGCATGGGGCACTCTGTGCTGGCTGCTCTGGCGATTCGTTGGTTTGGAAATTCAGCGTGTATCGATTCTCTGGATCGTTGCCTTCTTTCTTCCTCTGAGTATTGTCATAAGCCTTGCACAGCAGATGCTGTTTGTATTAATTTTTCGCAACCTTCCACTCGACCACCCTGAACCGTCTTACTGGCACAGGTTGTCAATCTATGTCTATGCCGAGTTTCTGGATAACATGCTCAGCTTCTGGCGCGCATTCTTCCGGTTTCGAGGGACGGGCCACTATCAACGATTCCGGGACCAAGAACATGTCCAATCGGAATTGGAGATTCAGCTCGTGAGTGCGCAGCTTGCGGCTCTGCGAATGGAGTTGAACCCGCATTTCCTCTTCAACCCAATGAACAGCATCTCCAGCCTCATGCGCAGTGATGTGGAGGCAGCTGACAATATCCTGGAACAAGTCAGCTGTCTTTTGCGTATGTCACTTGAACGCGGCGAATCTCAGCTCATTACGCTACGGGAAGAAAGTGAGTTCATTGAGTTGTATCTCTCGATGCAAGGGCGCAGGTACTCTACACGCGTGAACAAGTCAATTCGTGTGGATCCTGAGTTATACGACGCAATGGTCCCGAGCATGCTACTGCAACCAATTGTCGAGAATGCCTACGTGCACGGCCTTTCGATGACAGAGGCAGCCGGCTTGCCCTTGAAGTTTGCAGGCAAGGGAATCAAATGCGAATTACAGTCATGAATAGCGGCATTGGACTGAATCCAAAATCTGACAAGGACGCGAACGGCCACGGTGTAGGCCTGCGCAACATTCAGAGTCGCCTCAAGCTGCATTACGGAGACGAGTCGCTCTTCGAGATAGTGCAGGTTGATTCCAGGCACGTTCGGGTCAACATCTTGATTCCGATTCAGTATTCGCCTGATGCCATGAAGCCCGTTACCAGGTTCGGTACGCGATGATCCGCACAGTTCTCGCTGACGATGAGGTGCTGGCGCGCCAGAAACTCCGGCAAATGCTCAAGGGATTTGAGGACGTCGATGTAGTCGGGGAATGCGCCTCGGCGTCGGAAGCTATTGAACTTGTAAAGCTTGCGTCTCCGGAACTTCTCTTCCTTGATATCTGCATGCCCGACATGGATGGCTTCGATGCCGTCAACGCGATTTCGTCCAATCCAGACGTCACGTTGCCTTATATTGTGTTTGTGACCGCGAACGAGAGATGGGCCGTCCGCGCCTTCGAATTTCGTGCCCTCGACTACCTGCTCAAGCCATTCACGGTGGAAAGACTGCGGGCCGCCGTTCAGCGTGCTCGAGACCAACTTGTATCGAAGAAAGCGGTCGGCAGTAGCAGTACGTTGAATTCAGAACGGGAGCAATACACCACCCGAATGGTCTTTAAATCTCGCGGACGCATCCTATTCCTTTCCGTCGAGGATATTCGCTGGATCGCGGCTGAAGAGAACTATGTCAGGATACATACAGGAGGCGAATCACATCTCCTCCGTGAAACGATCAGCCGACTGGAATGCCGGCTGGATCCCCGGTTTTTCCTTAGGGTTCACCGTTCCTATATTGTGAACCTGCATTGCATCAAGGAAGTGAAGAACGAAGCGGATGGCGATGCCAATGTCGTGCTGATGAGCGGCGAGAAGATATCCATGAGCCGCAGCTATCGACCGCGGTTTCAGAGCCTCGTGAAGATCTAATAGGATTTCAAAGATTAAGTCCTGCGGCAGGCTCGGGATCGCATGGCGCAACGATCAATCGTCAACTCATCTCGCTTACTTTGCAGATTGTCCGCATTTTCCGGCGGATCGTCCCTTTCTCCCGAAATCAGTATTCGCAGAGCAATAAATACCAGTTATGTGAAGAGATCCCTTTCTCAATATTCAAAGTCCTGCCTTCTCACTTTGCGGCCCGACGCATCTATCCGCCGTACTCATCCCGGCAATCCTCACCTCGTCACAAATGACCATTTTGTCGTTTCTGCGGCAGCAAACATGCATGTACCTGGACCGAGGTTCTCCTTATGAGCACAAGTGCAATCGCCGTAAAACCTGTGCGCACCATTCGCGAGTGGAAGCGAAACTTGCCAACTGTGGAACCTATGGGCATTTCAGTAATGGCAAGCGTGCATGCCGATCGCTACAGAATCTATCAAGCGCTTACAGTCCCTGAGTACATGGAAACATGGTTTTCCGCGCCCGGGGCACTCTCAGGTCTCACGGAAGTACGTGCCCGAGAGGATTTCTTTTCGATCAGCTACTCGTGCAAGGCGGGTGAACGTTGCCGGATTCTCTGTTCATACAAGGTTCGCCGAAGAAATAAACTACTCTTTACCTGGAAACACAACGCATTTTCGGAAACACCGTGGAGCATGGTGAGGATCCGATTACTTGGTGACTTTGAACGCACTAAGGTGCACGTGACGCATGTCGGGTTGACTCTCCGCAACCAGCAGTGGCATCAGGATTTGTGGGAATCATCTCTGGGGAATCTTGGCAAGCTTTTTTAACGACAGTTGGCACTAACAGCTGGCGAGGCACAGCTCAGTCCGGTTAAGCGCCGAATAGTCAGGATTGGTGGGATCATTCGGCACCGCCAGTTTTTCTGAGAAGTAGAGCCGGCGCACGCGCACAGGAGCCACGTTCCCCAGCCATTCTTTGTCCGCGGCCGGAAGCGGCTCGGGCGAACTCTCGAGTTTCGACTGGGGTTCAGGCGCACTTTGACTGGGGACAATCGTGGCCAGCGCCCGGTTGGGATCGTTCTCGCCGCCGGGTCCCGTATCCACCGTCCGCGTCACCAGTAATCCCGGCTGCCCCTCAGGCGGCCCGGTCACAATGAATTCGACGCGCGCGCCGGGGGGCACGCCGAGATGAGTCTGCGGATCGACTGATGTGCCAGTCGGGTCGCCGTGGCTCATCGGGACCCCATCCATGGCCACAAGCTCCATCGGTTGCGGCTCTCGATTGAACAATACCGCGAGGTTGAGGTAGGTGATGGCCGAGGCGTTCAACACGCGCCACAGTTGGCGTTCTCCTGGCCGCATCTGAATCACCGCCGGAGGGTAGTCCGGGTAAGGAACTGGCACATAGTTGATGGAAAGATCCTTGGCAGGTTTTCCAAAGCCCGTCCCCGTGTTCGTGGCATCGCCGTCTCGATCCACCAAGAACTTGGGGACGACCGGCTCCGATTTCGAAGGCGGCGCATTGGGATGCATCAAATCCTGGTCGCGAATAATGAACACGCGTTCCGGCAGACCCGCCGCAGCTTTCTTGGCCCGCTCCAGTCCTTCCACGATCAGCGCGCCAGAAGCACCCCCGAGTATCGGCGCCTTGGTGAAACCGTGAATATGCGGGTGGTACCAGTAAAGGCCCGGCGACTCATCCTCTGGAATGCGAAAGCGATACTCAAATGGTGGATCGCCAGGCCGAATCGAAGTCTTGAACACCTCGTCCTGATGGCAGACCGGCGGAATCGTCATCCCGTGGAAATGCAGATTGGTGGACACAGCGCTCATCATGCCGCTGGGCAAGGATCGGGTGGTTTGCCTTCGCGTCTCCCGGAAGGCTCATGCGCATGAGAAGCGGTTCTGAGGCTCAGATTGGTGAGCTCGTTCTTTAATTCGAGAATCACCAGGTCGCCCGGTCGGACGCGAAGATTGGGTGACTCGTTACCAGCACCATCGATATAGCAATAGCGAACTGAGCCGTCGGGGTCCGGCGCGTTGCGGATCGTCAGTTCCGCCTTCAGCACACCGTTCTCACTGTGCAGGTCCTCCGGCTCCGCCACAATGTTTCCTGGAGTGGGACGTGGACATGCGTTGCTTGCCTGCTGAGCATTTAAAGACTGAAACGCAATAGAGCCAAAGAATGCAATGACTGCAAATAGAAATCGGTAAACGGATTTTTCCATGGGGGAATAGTTGCTCTCAGTCTTCTTGGAGGGCGGAATGCGGTTTAAGAGCGCGCCGATTTTCCGGTGCTTTATTAGTTTTCGCCTTCGACGTTAATATCCCGTGAAACGCATCTCAAACTTTAACGGATTTACAATCCACGTTTTCATTTGCGTTTATTCGAATCTCAAACTTGTTTTTCGATCCCTCGATCGAATTCTTAGAAGCTATTCCATTCAATCCTCCTTATCGATACACACGCATGTCATTGAGGTTTTGGCTCGTCGTCAAAACGTTTTTTTGAACTTTTAATTGCGCTTGCGGTTGTTGTCGCGATATCAAATGTCGGCAAATTTCTCCTTATCTTGATTTACATCTCGATGCAGGCAGATTCAGGAATGTCGAACCACTTATAAGTGCCATGGCTCCGCACTTGTGTAGCAGCAATGATTAGACCCTGTTTCACAAATTTGCAAGGTGCGCAGACAGAAATCTCTCGTGGGTTAAAACCCTTAATCTTTTCGGTCTCTTTCGACCTGCGACCCACTACGTGGGTTCCACCGAGTAGTGCCCTGACACGAAGCGGATCTATGAAATGCTGTCGCTCTGCCATCGCACTTCGAGTTCAGTCCAAGGGTAGAGAGGAACTGAATGATTCAATTTTTGCCCGCGTGTAACTTGACATTTCTCTTCGGACTGGCACATCATTTTTTCGGTACGTCCGAAAGACCCACGACCCTCTTCCAGGTGATTTGAACGGGCTCTTTTCTCAATCAAGACTCTTAACGCAAGACGCTTGTCGGACAGTTCGCTCCCCCGTATTCGAGGAAATGACAGCATCATCCCGGAGATCCAATTCCCGGGTGAACATGCACGCTCAATGAGAGCGCACGTGTGTTTGCGCCTCCGTTGAGCGAGCCATTCCTCCCGATTCCACCCCAAGCTGCTCAAGGGAGGTTTATTGTGAGCAAAAAAGGATTGATGGCCGTAGCCGCAGGCTGCGCGACGATCGTAGTCGCCATGTCTATCTCTGGTTACATCGTGCACGCAAAAGACACTTCGCAACTGGTCCGGCGCATTTCCATGACGGTCCGGCCCACTTCCATCGTTAAACGATTCGCCCAAGTTAAGTCAGCTCAAGCTACGGCTATTCCGCCATTTGCCATCTGCAGCGGGAATGTGAACGTTGCTTCGCTGCTCCCCGGCGGAGCGCATGAAGACTCGGACGTCGCTGCAGCGAACGCGTTTATCACCCTCACAGAAGACCAATCGCTCCAGGAGGTTGCACAGGCGTCGTCTTTGGACCTCTATCACAAGATCACGCTGCTCGGTAAGACCGAGATTTACGATGTAAACCTGTCTCCCTTCAAGAACATCGCCTGCGCGACTTGCCACGTTCCCTACACGGGTTTCAGGGGCGCAACGAGCATCTTCAATGCAACGACTGCCTCTCAGCCTGGAGGTGTTGCCATCACCAACGCCACTCCGCCAGAACCGAACTACCGTTTCAGTGCAAGAAATCCCCAAAGTTATGCGTACGCTCCGTTCTCCCCAATCCTGCACTACAACGCAACCCAAAACAGCTTCTATGGCGGAAACTTCTGGGATATGCGCGCCACTGGTATTACTCTCGATAATCCAGCGGCAGAACAGGCCGAAGGACCGCCAGTGAATCCGGTGGAGATGGGAAATCCCGACACTGCATGCGTGGTTTGGAAAGCGTCCCAGAGCGAGTATGCTCCACTGATCAAAAATATCTGGGGGGCTCAATCGTTCGCGATCACCTGGCCAAGCAATGTTGCCACTGTGTGTGCCCACCCAGGTCCGCCTCCTACGAACGATCCTTTCCCAGTGCACCTCAGTGCAGTTGATAGGGGAATATCAAACTCCACCTTTCAACACATGACGCTATCAATGGCGTCGTATGAAGCTTCATCCGATGTCAGTGCTTTCTCTTCAAAGTTCGATGCCTATCTCGCCGGCAATGCGACCTTGTCTTCAGAGGAACAGGAAGGCTACGAATTGTTCAATGGCAAGGCAAAATGCAATCAATGTCATCTGAGTGGTACTGCGGTAAATACACTCAACACGCAGGCTGCTGCTGATGTGGCACCGCTCTTCACCGATTTCACCGCAAACAATATTGGACTGCCCAAGAATCTTGCCCTGCCGTACTACTGCGAGAGCAAGCCAGACCAATATGGATATACAGCAAATCCTATGGGTTTGAACTTTGTCGACCTGGGCTTAGGGGGCGTTCTGAGCAACACCACGGAGAATCCAAACCTGCTGCAGTGGAAACAGCTGGCGCCGGAGTTCAATGGAATGTTCCAAACGGCCACCCTGCGCAATGTCGACAAGAGGCCGCGTCCGGACTTCATCAAGGAGTACATGCACAACGGCTACTTAAAGAGCCTGAAGGAAGTGGTTCACTTCTATAACACCTCGCAGGCACTGCCGCGTTGTGCGCAGGGTTCACCCGGCGAGAAGGTAACTTGCTGGCCACAGCCTGAGTACCCGGCGACCCTGAATACAACGCAGTTGGGCAACCTGGGATTAACCAGCGACGAGGAAGACGAAATTGTCGCCTTCCTTCAAACGCTGACGGACGGTTACGTCACCTCATCGGAGTCGTCTGTTCGAACAAACAACTTGCGTTCAAAACAACAATAGTTCGCAACAACCAGACCGGCGCAAAGAAGGGCGAATCAACTTCCGTGGTTCGCCCAGCGCCATTCTTGTTAAGGACCTCTGGTCTTCCGTCTTGATCGTGTCGCCGATTCCTCATGGCTGCGGAGTTGAGTATTGTGTCAATCCTGGAGTGTATGGAGTCGAGCGATTTTGCTTTATTCGGGCTAGTCATCGAGAAATGGCGGAAGCGATAGAATCCAACAGGGTCGAAGATATCCTAAAGAAGGTTCCATCGTGACTGAGCGTCACGGCGGCTAATCGGCACCTGAAAGTATCTAAGTTATCGGTCAGATTTGGCGTCCCCGAGCGATGACAACGGCTTTCTCGCCATATTCAACTGCATGAATGAAGTCTGCCACGGATTCCGAATTGCACCGGAGGAACGGAACTCCTAACTTCGACACGCCGATGAGCGAGATCGAGTCCACGTATCAGAAGTGACAAGCGCGGGCGGCGGGATTCGCTGACGAATGATGAGAGCCATTCCGCTCGTTGATCGCAGTGATCAAGGTTGCGAGCCGGACACAAACCCGCGGGCGAACGCTGACTGACCGTTACGAGCGAGCAGCGCGACCAGGCCCTGCCCACGCCGTGGAATTGTTCTGGTACATCAGGAACTCTCCCCCGAAGTGCAGGATGTGTTTCCCGCGGATCATCGTGACAACATCGGAGGGATCGTAGGTGAATTCCTTGTAGACGGCATTTGAACTGGGATCGATCCAGGCGTACGGATAGGAACCGGTGAAGTTGACCGCGGGAAAATCGTCGGCCTTGGCAAACTGCCAGCGAAGCTTTGCGGCGTATCCCTTGTTCAGAGCCAGATCTGCAAAGAAGTTCAGCTGATCGGTAAAGCCAACCCGGGCTTCGTTGATGGTGCGGGAACTGATATTCCAAACATCCGTAATCTGGGCGTTGTTATTGTCTACGTCACCGGCCTGGCAACCCACCGGGCAGGCCGTAACCGTGCTCGGATATATCTGCGGCGTATCGCTCTGCGTATCGGACATCGTCAGCCGGTTATTTGGCGTGATGTCGTAATCCAGGCGGCCGAAGTACTTCCGGTAGGGAGAGGATGCCTGAAGGCTTGCGTAGAAATTGTTCTGAACTTCCCCTTCCGAACCGATGTTCCCCGTGACAAAATTGCCACCCTTAATGTGGTTCGTGGGAGTCGGATAAAACTGCTGAAACTTGGCCGACACGGGGTCGAAAAGGCCTGACGGAATCATGTTTCCACTGGCGTATTCACTGGCAAAGCTTTTTCGAACAGGATAGGCGTTCCCGGCACTGTCCGTAGCAATGGTCTGCGTTGTCGGGTCAAAGACGGTCTGCATCCCGGTAAAGTCGCCGCCCATGACCGCGGTGGTGGGAACGCTGTTGAAGCCGCTGCTGTTGCCGTGATCGACAATCTGGTCGTAGTCGAAGTAGAAGAACATCCGCTTTTTCAAGATTGGGCCGCCGACCGAGGCTCCGAAATTGTTGTAGCGAACAAAGGGGATTGGCCCGAGCGAAGAGGCTGGTGCCCCAAATTCATAAGGGTAAGCAGTCAAGGCATCGTTCTGCAGGTAATCGTAAGCCGTTCCGTGAAAGCGATCGGTGCCGCCTTTTGAGATCTGGTTGAAGATCACCCCTCCGATGCCGTACTGAGCTGAGAAGGCGGACGTGTTGACCTGAAGTTCGGCGACTGTTTCGAAGACGGCTGGATTCGCATTCTGGCTGTGCGAGAGGGTGGTGGATGCGCCGTCGGCAAGGATATTGCTGTACGGCAGGTTGCCGTTGATCGCCACTTCTTGGCCGGGGTTGGAGGAGCCTTGCGAACCGCCCACCGTACCACTGGCCCCGGGCAAAAGGATCATGAAGTTCTCCCAGTCTTGAGTGACCTGGGGCAACTGAGACATGGACTTGGAATCGAGTGTGGTGCTTTGCTCGCCTGACTCCGTCTGCAAGAGCGGTATGTCTGCGGAGACGGTGACTTCCTGATTTGCAGACCCCACCTTCAATTCGCCATTGACGGTAGTATTTCCGACTTCCAGCGTGATGGGGCCGCGCACGAGGGTTTCAAACCCCGGAGCCGTGAAGGTGACCTTGTAGCTTCCCACCACAATTGACGAAGTATCGTAAATGCCGTCCTTAGTTGGTGACGAAATCCTTCGATACGCCCGTTTCCACATTGAGAACATTCACTGTCGCGTTTGGGATTAACGCGCCTGACGGGTCAGTGACGACGCCGCGAATGTCTCCGGAGTTTGTGCTTTGTGCAAGGCCTACACTTCTTCCTGCGCTGATCAGCAGAAAGAGGACCAGCATCCATTTCAACTTGTTCCTCATTTAGATCGCCTCCAGAACTTTGTTGACACATCGCGGTCACGCAACCTGAACGAACCGGGAAGACGCGTGCCCGCACATAGAAATCGCTGCCCTATCCTTTTTTCAAAGCGACGGAGAATTCGGGGAACTGCCACCTTTGCGCGATTCGCTATGGGGTGGGATGAGATCACGCGGAAATGACGATTGTCAAGAAGTGGGAAAGCCACAGCGCGAAATCAGTTCATAGAATCAAATAATCGGATAGCAATTTAGACAATCGATTACCTTCTCACCTTCCAGGATCTTCGTGACGGCGCCGCTTTTCCGCCGAACCTGATAAGATTGCCGCGACAGACGTGACGGCAGCCCATTGCCGGTCTGCTCCCGGTTCCAGCTTCCGCCGTCCCTTTGGTAACCATATGAAATCGAAATGGATTATCCCTCTCGTGTTTGCAGCCTGCTGTTGCGTTTCGGCCCAATCAGGGTTTGTGCATGCGGACGGCAAGTTCCTGGTAGCTCCCAACGGCCAGCACCTCATGCTCCGGGGCACCAATCTGGGGAATTGGCTGGAGCCGGAAGGCTACATGTTCGGCCTCGAAGGAGGCCCGCAATCGCCCCGGGAGATTGAAGATTTCTTCAATCAGCTCGTAGGGCCAACCGAAGCCGCGAAGTTCTGGCAGGCTTACCGCGATGCGTACATCACCGAGGACGACCTTCGCTTTATTCGCCAGACTGGTTCGAACTCGGTGCGGATCCCTTTGCATTACAAGTTTTTCCTGCCAGGAAATAGCGAGGGGCTAGCCCGGTTGGATCGTGTGATCGGCTGGGCAAAAAGGCAAGGACTCTACGTCATCCTGGATATGCATTGTGCTCCAGGCGGGCAGACCGGAACCAACATTGACGACAGCTATGGATATCCCTGGCTCTATGAATCGCCTGAGGACCAGGCGTTAACCATCAGCATCTGGAAGCGAATCGCCGAACATTATCGCGACGAACCAACAGTACTCGGATACGACTTGCTGAATGAACCCATTCCGCATTTTCCGCAACTGCAGCGTTACAATTTGGACCTTGAGCCGCTCTACAAGAGAATTACCGAGGCGATCAGGCAGGTGGATACCCACCATGTGATCATCCTCGGCGGTGCGCAGTGGGATAGCAATTTCAAAGTCTTCGGGCCTCCGTTCGACCACAACGTGATGTACACGTTCCACAAATACTGGGTCGAACCGACACAGGCCTCCGTCCAGCCCTATATCGAGTTTCGGGACCGCTATAACGTTCCCATCTGGCTCGGCGAGTCGGGCGAGAACAACGATGGATGGGTGCGCGCGTTTACTGGCGTTCTCGAGCAGAACCAGATCGGGTGGGCTTTCTGGCCTTACAAGAAGATGGAGCAAGGTTCTGCGTTTGTAGCATGGCAGAAGCCCGCGAATTGGGATGAAATTGTGGCGTTTGCCAAGAGGCACGACTCCACCGGAGACGCCGAGAAGCAGATTGCGGCGCGACCGTCACTGGAGGACTCGCGCGCGGCTCTAGAGGACTTGCTCACCAGGATTCAGTTGCGCAACTGCCACACCAATCCGGGATACATCCAAGCGCTGGGGCTCAAGGTTCCGCCTTCCTAGAGCGTGGCCGAACCTGCTGAACCATCGAGGCGCGAGAAAGTTTTTATCCTGCAGCAGTGTCCGGTTCTTTCACACTCCCGGATTTGACCGGCGCCTCGTTGCGAACTTCGTCGAAAGCCATCAGGAGAATCGCCGTCAACGCCAGCAGAATGCCGGCGAAGTTCAGACGCGTCGGCAAGCTGTGGTAAAGAAACAGCGACAAGACAATCGTTACGACAGGAAACAGGCCGTTCACCATGGGAACGACAATGATTGCCTTGCCAAAACGAACGGCGAAAACGAAAAGCAGGCATCCCCATGCGTTCAGGCTCTGAATCAGAAACGTCAACGGAGCGCCCTTAAGTCCCGTATTGATCGGAGCGGAAAAATCGGTCATCAAGAGAGCGAACGGACTGAGCACCAGGCCGGTGACTGTCATATAGAAAAAAAGATCTTCCGGCGAAATCGCATTCGCCGAAGACTTCATGAAATAAGCCTGGATTCCCCAGAGAAGGAAAATGAGAATCGCTAGAGCGAACCAGAGATATCCGTGGACAGGACTTGACTCTGGTTCCTGCAGCGCAAGCAGCAGAATTGCAGGCATCGACAGCAGAATGCCGGTGGTCGCGATGGTGCGTGCTCGCTCGTGGAGAAGGGTCACCGAAAGAACAATCGTGACCGCGGGCGAAAGGCAGATGATGGGGAAGATGATGTAGGCCGGTCCTCGTGTCAAGACCCAGAAGAGAATCAATTGCCCGCCTGCACCCGAGAACCCAACCGCACTTCCGTACAGAATGGACCGGAGACGAAGATCCACCTTCCAGGCGTTGCGCCAAAGAACAAACAGGGACACCGGGACCATGGTCAGGGACCAGACCACGTATCCGAGCGTGGCGGGAAACGGAGGTGAAATCCATTTTTCGGGGTACTCGGTAAGAGCGCCCCAGACTCCCCAAAGCATCGGAGTCGCAAGCGAGAAGACGAGCCAACGGGAAATCTTCATCGAGCCCCTTCTGCGCGCGGTCGGTCGTCACGGTTCTCGAGAGACAAACCGCCTTCGTCCGTGACGAACACAGGCGGAAGGTATCACAAGCCCCTCCGCCTAGGCGAGCCAATCGTTCAGCGGCAATCTGCATGGGAATGATATCGATGAAAAACTGTCAATCCGATGGAACGTGGAAGAGTTGCAGGAACATATTTGAAGACGGTTTTTCAACGAGCTGTCCGACCAGTATGGCCTCCACTCCTAGCGTTTGAAGATCTCAAGCCAGTTTCAAGTCGCGATTTTGCAGGTGATCTTTGTCGAGCCGCGGAGCCACCCGCAGTTCCGGTCGTAGCATATCCTGCGTACCAAGTCTCCTTGCTCTTTCCGCTGCGGGACAAGAAGAGAACACTTCAGTTCTCGGCAACGTCGCCGTAATAGAGCAATTCAGCGGCATCGCAGAGAACTGCAGGGCACCTTCGCTCGTGGAAAAAGGAGCGACCGCCATGCCTGAGGTGCCGATGCTGGTCAAATTTCACTCCGCGCTCACGCGGCGCTTCGCCTTGAGGAGTACATCGACCGGTTCCGGCCGGTCGTCCCAATAATCCAGCCGAATTCTTCCATCCGGCAACTGAATAATCGTGGCTGGAACCGCGCTGGCCGTGCAGTACCAACCCGAAGGCAGCACCACTGCATTCCGCGGCCGGTCAAGGCTGCGATCGAACACCAGTTCCTCGCCATTCAGCCTATAGCTCACGGGCGCCGTATAGGTCTCGCCAATGCGCAGCCGCAGTGTTTGCCCCTCCTGAACTGGCGTAAAGGGAATCACTACTACCCTGGCCCCCGCGTCCACGGTTTCACCGGTATTGATCTTTGACGCTATCATCTCCGCGCCACTCATCTCTTCAGCCTTCAACTGCTCGCCCGTATCCAAAATGTACGCCGAAGGGTGACTTGCCACGCTGCCCGTGCGCACCACATTTGCGTATCCATTCACACCCGCGCGCGTCTCGGTGTAGTCGTGATAGAGGCTAAAGGCGTGAGTCTCCGGCTGCTGCAAAAAGTACACAATATCCCGATCCTGCCTGGCTCGCTCCGACAACCGGTCTTGTTCCATCTCTCCGGCAAACGGCGACTCCCAGCTTCGCTCATTCGTTAATGCTTTGGGCAACGTCTTTGGGCCAGTCTGCGCATCCTTCACCGCGCGCACTTCCAGCGGAGCCTCACCTGCGCCTGCATGAAGAAAACTGATCGCAATTCGCCCGTCTTGCTCGGTCAAAATCTGAGAGGGTACGGTCAATTCCACCACCTCATATCCTGGCGGCAACACTACTTTATCGCGCTGGATTCCCAAGGGCCGCTTGAAGACGATCGCTTTCCGGTCCACGTAGTAGCTCCTGGCGTCTTTATAAGTTTTGACGATGATGACTCGCCCCTGTCCGTTTTCCGGGACCGGGCGCGCCAGCGTCACTTTGATGTAATCGGTATCGAGATCGGCATCCGCCATCAATGCATCTTTGCGTGCCTCGGCACCGCTCACCACTTCAAAGTGCAACGACTTACCGCTCATCGCGTCATAAACGCTCTCATCGCTGGCCACGCTGCCTTTGCGGATCGGGTTATAAAAGAACTTGGCTCCCGCGGTCGTTGCGGTCACTTCGTAGTGAATCTTGAAGCTCGCTGTCTCAGGTTCCAGCAATTCATAGCGTGTATATTCGTCGGTCTCCGTTTGCCGAGCGGCGGCAGGCGGATAATACACTCCATCCTTCGCCTCAGCAATTTGAGCTTGGACGATCGAATGTACTTCGAGCGCCAAGCACACTGCCAAACCTATGCGCACTACCTTCTTCATGGGCATGCCTTCACACATTCCTCATTATTTTTCACCATGTAGAAGCTCCAACTCCGAACCGATAAATCCCCATGAGTTCCATGCCTCGCCCTTAACCACGCTTTTGAACAGGTCTATCGCGTCGGATCTGTCGTGATGATAGACACGCCAATTCGCTACCCCATAGGTGACGGTGTTGAAGGCGAGTTCACCTTCGAGATCCATCGGTCCTGCAGGAGGTGGCAGTAACACGGCCTGCGGGGTGAGCTTTCCCTGATAAAGGTGCAACAGGCGCAGATAGAAATAAAGGTGCGGCTCGGTGTTCTTGACCTCCGGCGTGATACGCGCCAGCACCTGCTCCGCTTGTTGTTCTTTTCCGGCACGCTGCAACGAAACATAGAGCCAATTCGAGCAGTCGATCAAACTGTCGTCGTTCTTCGCCAGAGATCGAGCTCGGTCAAACGAAGCTGCCGCAGCATCGAATTCGCCTAGGAAATAGTGAGCCAGCCCCAGGTGATAGTGAGCGTCCAGCATCTGCGGAGCAATCTGCGCCGCGTGCTCCAGATCCTTCATGGCCGGCTTGAACTCCCTCAATCCCAGCTCCCGGTGACCGCGCTCCAGGTAGAGGTCGGCGTTGTTCGGTGCAAAAGCCAGCCCCGCGGTGGCGGTGGCTACTGCCTCTCTGTATTGGCGCTGTGAAGCCTGTGCGTGCGCAAGCTGCAGCACCAGACTGACACTCTTGGGGTCTGCCGCCAGGCTCTTGCGAGCGTCCATGACACTCTTGTCATCGGGCAGGGCATAGAGCTTGCGGCCTAGGCTGGAGGTAACCTCAAGGGCGCCACGCGCTGCTGTCTGAGACGACAGACTAGTCGTCAAGCTGCACAGGTTTTCATCAGGCGCCATCCCGCTCGTTTCATCGCGCATCCCTGCCCACTGTGTCTCAGTGAGAAAAGGTTGCTGTGCATGGAGCTGGCAGCCATAGACTGCAACCCCACATAGGATCACGAGAAGCGGAAGACAATCGAGCGTAATGAAAGATCGCATGTGTTGATGTTTTCCCCTGCGGAGTGCGGACCCATTTTAAGCTTAGCTAGCCTGGATCAGCTAGAGTCGGCTGCCAAAGCGGCAGAAGCCGCCGCCAGTCTCGCCGTCACCGAAGATGCCAGCAAAAAGACATGGCATGCTCGTTCTAGCTGTCCTTCTGCTCGCTTTTGCGGGTACCACGTTTGTCTTTGCGCCCCGCAATTTCGCGCTGCGCTCAGCGAGTCTTGTGGCGATCTTGGTTAGCGTGAGGCTCGTCCTCGTCTCTAACGTTCAAGGTCGACAGGGCCTTGATGTGGCGAGTGGCGTAGTGACGAGCAGCAGGACGGGCAGCGTCTTGGACGCGCTGAGTGGGCGGTTGGCACAGCGTCCTTGCTCTCGGTTGGAGCCTCATACCTTTATCTATGCAGCGATGCGTTACTTCGGTGACCAAAGCTGATACCCCAAGTGCGAGTGCTCTTGAAGCTCATTCAAGGATGTTTTGAGGTACATTGCAAACCTTGGGGCTGCGGGTCGGTCACCGCGAGCGCGATAGCACTTCAGCCAAAGATCCGTAGTCAATCTTGGCGTTGTGACGCTTGTCCATCGGGATGGAAGCCAGTACGCGGACCTTGTCGACGTGTGCCCAAACCAACACAGATGCTAATGCTTCAGGCACCGCAGAGTGATCTGCCTCAACTGCCAGCACTCGTTTTTCTTCGACCTGAAGAATCGCCGCGCGTCGGACTCCGGGCACCTGCATGGCGGCGCATTCGGCTGCGAACGGGTAAAGAACGCCGTGTTGATCCCGAATTGCTGCCGAGGCTCGCCCCACTAGCCAGAGCCTACCCCTCGAATCGATCCGGCCGAGATCGCCGGTCCTGTGCCATCTCGTTCCTTCCACATCAAACTTTGTCTCAGAATCGCCGACGCCCATCAGATAGCCGGGCAACACGTGGCTTCCCGCGACGACAATCTCCCCTACCTGGTCGCCCGCAATCATGATGGCATCGAATTGTGGTTTCGTCATGGAATTGATCGGCGTGCCCCACTGGTCACGAACCACGCGCAAACTAACGCATGGAACCGGATGACCAGCAAGCAAGCCGAAGCCGTGTTCCATAGCCTGAAAATCCTCGTCCGTAATTTGCGAGAGGCTCGCTTCGGCCATAGGTTCCGCTTCTGTTGAACCGTACACAGCCGTGATCTCCGCATTGGGAAAGACGCCGTGGGCCTGCCTCAAATCGGATGGAAACACCGGCGCTCCACCCATGAATACCGTCTTCAACTGCGGCATGCTCTTGTTCGAGCGCATGCACTCACCCGCAAGACGCCGGATGAAAGCAGGAGAAGCCGCCGTCGTTGTAACCGAATGGCGCTCCATCTGTTCCAGAACGGGGCGCGCGTCAATCTTTCCAGGCGAACGCATATCCGCATCGGGAAGCACACTCGTCACGCCCGATGCCAGGTTGGCCAACACGAAAATCGGCAACGTCGCCAGGTCGATGCAACCTTGGCTGAGGGATAGACTTTGCTGCAAAGCGCGGTGTTGCGCAATGAGAAACCCGTGTGTCCGCAGTGCGGCCTTTGGCTGGCCCGTGCTGCCGCTCGTGAACGTGATCAGAGCTGGGGCGGAATCGTCGACTTCGGCGATCGGCGTTGCCGAACCGCCAGGACCGTCTATCGAAACGAGCCGTGTTGCAGGAAACAGCGACGTGCAGAATGAGGGTGAAATCTGACGCAACGACGGCACCCAGAGACGCAACAACTGCGCCCTCCAACTGCCAAGGAACGCTCGTGGAGCATAGATGCTAATGCAGTGATCGATGAACATGCGACCCGCTGATGGATCCAGAAACATCCCCACCGCGCCTAGGCGGAACAAGGCGATCAGGAAGACGTATAGTTCGATCGCCATCGGGTGCAGGATAAGCACTCCATCGCCTGACCCAATGCCACAGGATGCGACCTCTTCTGCAACCCGTGCAGTCATCGCGTCAAGGGCGCGAAAGCTGACCACGCGATCTCGGCCGCGCTTGGTATCGATGATGGCCGGAGACTCGCCCTGTCTCCGGGCTCGATCGCTGAGCACGGCCGCGATATTCATGATGAAATCACCCGGCTATAGACCGCATAGCGGCGCATGGTTGTTGCAAAGTGACCGCTGATGTTTCTCGAGATATTGCTCTCATGCATCAGGGCGTGAATGCAGCGGCGAAATCCGATTCGCAGCCCCTGATCATGCGCGCGCGCCACAAGCACACTGCCCAGACCGCGCAACTCCGCATCGGGCAGAATAGCGACCGTCTTGATCAGAAACGTGTCGATCGCCGCACCGCGCGAAGCCTGGGCGAGATCAGGAATGGCGAAGAGATAACCCACTAATTCCGAGTTCCGCTCCGCGAGAAGAACAAGTTCCCGGCGCACGTGCGGCAGAATCTTCGTGTACTGTGCGCGGAACGCATCTTCCGGGATCTCTGTATAAAGAAAGTTCTGCATGAAGGCAATCCGGCTGACCTCGTAGATCCGCCCGAGTTGTTCCTCGAGGTTATCGCGTTCTGCGGTGCGAACTTGAATACCAAGGTCCGCCAGTCTGACCTCATGCCTGGGGCTCCGTTCATCTTTCTGAGTAAGATCCACGTTAAGCGCAGAGAAATACTCGGCAAGTCGCGCGAATCCTGCCCTCTCAAATTGGCGCGGCCACTCGGGTGGATTTGCCGGTTCCAGGAAGAAGGTCGGCTCCGTGCCTGAATCCGTAACAAAGCGATAGCGCCGCCAAGTATTGCCGTCCATCGGGCCAACTGCGACAATACAGGATTGCCGGCGAAGACAGCCGATAGCTTCTTCAATCAAATATGCCGCAGAATCGTCGTCTGCACTGGCGTAGTGTCCAATCACGCCAACCTTGTGCTGTTCGAACTTCGGAACTGCCTTCCACCAAAGCGAGCAGTGCGCAACAACCTCTCCCCCTTTGCTCAAGACACAAAGATGGAGATCAGCGTTGTGCTCGTCAATTTGATTAGCGCCGAAAGGGGGCAATTCCATAGCATTGAGAAGCTTCTCTCGGTCTGAGGGGGACGTCAGAGCAACGATCTTCATCGCAACTCCTGTGCGGCGGCAACCGCCCCGGAAACCAGGAGTGCCAGCGAGCCCTGTCGAATCCAGCGCTTCGGTTTCACGGAATATCCACCCTGATGTCGAGGCTCGATAAGGCAGAATGCTGCGAACGCCGCGGCGCAAACTGCCAGCGCAATTGCAGCCTGCCCAAGGAACGCAACAGAGAATCCCTGAGCGAGGAGGTAAGGAACGAAGATCAGCAGCCAGCATTCGGCAACCAATAGCGGCCCGGCTTTCCAGGGAGATCGCTTGGGACAATGAGCGCAAATCAGCGTCCACCCCAGCATGGTCAGGTGTACGGCATAGCCAACGGAATACGCGAACAACAGTTCCGGTCTGCTGTTGACCTTGGCAAGAAAGATCCACAGCAGGCCGGCAAAGGCCACGCTGGTGACGGCATACACGTTGTGTTTGTGCTCAAACTCTTCCAGATCTCCCGGAAAGAACAACGAGTAGGAAGCGAACAGCACAGCGGGAGCGAGAAGCCAGCGCCATCCGCCCAGCGCCCACGAGGCATACAACACCAGAACCGACGCCAGAAGCGCGCTTCCTTCGAGCGTGGTGCGCGAGCGGTAGAGCAGGACAAAAATGAGCAGGAGGACAGCTGCCACCAGGCGAAAGAGCAGCGGCTCAATCGGCATATCCGAATAGATGTGGAGAAGGAGAAAGACTCCAAGCGGTATAAGAATGTTGTCCAGGCCGTGCCACGCTACCGCTTCCAGCAGGGTAACGATAAGTGCGATGTCCGCCGCCACTAAAAGTGTTTGCGGTCTTCCCATTTCCGTATAGAGGAGCAAAGGAACATGGACTGCGAGGAAAGCCACCGTGAAGAATGCGACCGACCCTTCGAGACTCTTGGCCGCGCCCATGCCGTGATAACCGAACCTCCCGTATTGCGTACCCAGCAGCGCCCCAACGGCATCGGCAAAGGTGAGCACCAGAATGGGGATGATATAGAGCAGCTTGTCTCTATGCGCCAAGCCATACAGGATTGCCACGGAAATCGGGAAGTAAAACTCTCCCAGCGAATCTCGATCAACGGCGTTGATTACTCCGGAGAGCCTCGAACTGACGGGCTTAACGACACGTATGCTCGCGAGAAGCAGCACGGATAACCCACAAACGAGATATACCGGTACTGGCGAAGAAAATATCCAGGGAAAATAGATGGCGAATGCACCGGTAGACAGATGAGCGAGCTTGCGAATCCATTCCGGATTTGAAGGCGCGAATCGCTTGTAGAGCTTCAGCGCGAGCAGCATCGCAATAGCTGCGCCCAGCACGGCAACAATCGACAGCAGATCGGAGAGCTTCATCGCACACGCTCCACGACAAAATCGCTATAAAAAAATGTCTTGTCCTTGGCGAAAAGGCTCTTGCTCAGGACGTAAAGAGATTCCAGCGTCCCCGACATTGCATCCGGACGGCGGCGCGGTGCCAGCATGTTCCAATACGCCAAACGCGCTCCCGGCGCGGCACTGGAAACAATGCGTCCCAGCAGTTGCTCATAGCTCTCACGAGACATGTACTCGAAGATATCGCTGAGGTTGAAACAATCAAACATGCCGCCGTATTCCAAAGCGTCCTCGAGGGAACTGCATCGCCATTCCAGCTTGTCGAGGTTGCGACGAATCGACTCAAAGTTTTCCTCTCGCAGCGCAAATGGGAGCACTCCATTATGGGCCCCCGTGAGTATCCACTGTATGTATGGATTTTGCGAAGGTTCCAACTCGGTGAGTGCGAACCGGGTGCGCTCCAGAATCCGAGAGGCTACGCTCCCCTCCACGAATTGAAAGAATTCCGGTGAACGCCCAAGCGTACCCATGATCCGCCGCGAAAAAAACAGACGAAACAGCAGCTGCCATCGCCAGTTGTTCCACTCATTGTCATAAAGCGCGACGCGCTGCTCCCTCGTCTTGGGTTGCAGCAATTCGCAAACCCACTTGCGCCGATGAATGAGCGGCAGCACGCGATTGCGGAACATGCTGAAGTAGTGTTCGAACTTGCCAACAGATCCAATCCCCTGGTCAATGAGCCCGCCCCGTGTGTCCCAAAAATCCATCACCGCCGCGGAAAGATGCTGTCTGCATTGGCGATAGAGCCTGGCGCGATTCTGTGACTCGGTTGAGCCGATCAGCTGCAGCAGTTCGCCGTGTTGGAGACTGCGATACGCCGCCACCCGCAGTTCCAGGCAAGCCAGCTGTGCTGAGCTAAGATCGACAGCCAGCACATGATCAGGCGCACCAGCCAGCAGCGCCAGTGTGTTGTCGCCTGCGCTCGCTATCGAAAGACATCTCTTTCCGGGCGCGGGCTCAAGAGCGGCAAGCAGAATGTCGGCGTCTTCCCAGCACTGCGCATAGCGAATCGACGAGAAGTCTGCGTGGCCTGCAATTTCGCTAGACATTTGCGTCCCCTCCAACGATTCGCCGAACCGAGCCTTGGGCCCCGTCAAGTTCCACTTCATCCCCATCACGCAACCAACTGGTTAGCCCCGGAATCGACACCACTGCCGGGATGCCCAGCTCACGCGCGACGATTGCTGAATGCGAAAGCAAGCTGCCACGCTCTACAAGCAGCCCTTTGGCCGAAGGGAAAAGCATGATCCAACCGGGGTCAGTGTGGTCCGCAACCAGGATTGAACCGGCGGGAAGCTGCGCGTTGCGCGGGTCGCGGACCACGCAAACAATGCCACGCACAAGGCCCGGACAACAGCCAATGCCATGACGTTCATTAGCATCGCTTTCGCCGCTCGCTTCGACCACCTTCGCTCGATAGCTCTGTGCATGATAGACAGCGCCGCTAGTCTCAAACCGCGCTGCCGGAGCATCAGACTCGCGGTAATGCCGAAACTCCGCTCGACGCAGCGCCACAAGCGCCTTCAAATTCGTGGTAGCTGCGTTGCCGTCGACGTAGGCCCGAATCTCCTCCACCTGGAGGTAGAAGACATCATCTGCAGCCTCCAGAATTCCCATCGCATGCAGTCTCCTACCCGCCTCGCGAAAGATCTTTCGCACGCGTCCGAAGAGCCTTGTGCGCTCAAAGCGCAGATTCTCCCGCTGCTTCACCGTAGCTCTGGCTTTGCGGAGCACCCAAAGCAATAACGCGCGGCGCACTGGCGATCCGCGCAGGCTCTCGCGAATCTGCTCTTCT
>Ga0209004_1000006_pt1 | contig 53672 bp, 37 predicted proteins | sample TexAe_RefH0_M1_FD_187948 | JGI IMG/M metagenome (GOLD analysis project Ga0209004, IMG submission 187948) | Forest soil microbial communities from Davy Crockett National Forest, Groveton, Texas, USA - Texas A ecozone_RefH0_M1 (SPAdes) (version 2) | ecosystem: Environmental > Terrestrial > Soil >... | reverse complement strand
TGCGCTGGGAAAGCAGATCCGGTTTGGGCGGATTCCATGGGCCGCGACGATTGTGGGCGTGATCGACGATGTCCATCAGGATGATGTGGCGTCGGCGAGCCAGCCGGAGTTTTACATCTGCACGGCGCAGGTGACACCGGATAACTCGCTCTATCGTGCGCTGCTGGGAAGATATATGCAGCTCGCGGTGCGAACGGAGATTGCGCCGGGAGCGATGATTCCGGAGTTGCGGAGGAAGATTGCGGAGGCGAATTCGCGGCTGGCGATTGGGGATTTTACAACCATGGAGTCGGCCGTGGAGGATTCTCTGGGAGCGCAGCGGCTGGCGGCGGAAGTCGTGGGAACGTTTGGAGGACTGGCACTGCTGATCACTGTAGTGGGGCTTTACGGATTGTTGAGTTACCTGGTGGAGCAACGGACGCAGGAGATTGGCATTCGCATGGCTTTGGGCGCTGATCGCAGCGCTGTCGTGGGCATGGTGATGCGGCAGACGCTGACGCTGATGGGTGCTGGCGTCGTGATGGGCCTGGGGATGGCGTTGTGGAGCAATCGGCTGCTGCATGGATTTCTCTGTGGCGTGAGCGCTACGGATCCGTGGACGATGGGATTGGCGCCGCTGGGGTTGGTGATTTGCGGATTGCTGGCGGCGGTGGTTCCAGCGCGGAAGGCGGCGGGGGTGAATCCGGTGGAGGCGTTGCGGGCGGAGTGAAATAAGGGCGTCAATCCAGGTAAGGGGGTTGAAGATGCGTTTTCTCGCAACGATGTTGAGTGTTGCGTTGCTACTCGGAGTTCCAGGTGCGCATGTGCAAAGTGACGGCTCCGCTGAGACACAGAGCAATGCTGAAACAGCGAACCAGCCGGATGAGTCGGTCGCGATACGCCCGAAGCCATGTATTCCAATCGAGCGGCTTTATCAGTGGCATGTTATCTACACGAATAGGCCTTATTCGGGAGTGCGCGTCTACACCTGCGAAAAACAGCTGGAGGATGGGACGGTATTCAAGGCGACGCGAGCCAACTGGGAATGGCGAGATTCGCAGGGGCGCGTGCGGGTTGACAGAAAAGAGCGGATACCCGAATCAAGCAAGATCCACAACGTGCAAGTCTATGACCCGGTGAAGCACGTTTCGTGGTCGTGGTCTGAAGGAGCGGACGGGGACAGAACCGCTGTGCTGGTGCGATACAAGGCAAAGGAGGACTTCGTTCAGCCGGAGATCAACCGGAGGATTCTGCCGGACGGAACCGTGGACCCACCCATCATGGCGCACATGGCGCTGCCAGATATGCCGCGTCAGAAACAGATCATCCTCACCCCAACGAACGTCAACGGCGTATGGGCAGAGGGCCAGCGGATGATCCGTAAGAGCTTTCCGGGAGACGGAGGGAACACTTCCAACCGTCTTGAGATAAGCACAGACGAGTTCTGGTTCTCGGTAGAACTAGAACTTGAGATTCGGCACATCGCCGACGATCCGCATCAAGGTAAGTCGATTGAGAATCTTCTCAAGATAGACCGCGCAGAGCCCGATGCTGCGCTCTTCAAGCCGCCGGATGGGTACGACGTGCTGGATGCCACACCGAAACAGCCGATGCCGGAGCGGAACCCGCTTATTGTAATTCCCGTGAAGAATCCGAACGACGCAACAACTCCAAACTGAGAAAGAGGCGCAAGGGACGAACTGAATGAAAACAAAACGGCCGCCCTTCCGGGTGGCCGTTGAAGTTTATAGCTTGCGAGCTTTTTACCGCTCGTTCTTGCGCCAGTTGATGAGGTCGCCGAGGGTGGTGGTGCCGCTGGAGACGGACTGTTTGTGGCTGCCGCCGCGTGCTTCCGCCTTGTAGTCCTGAACTTCGGCGCGGCTGGCTTCGTGGCCGGACACCGCGCGCAGGCTGAGGCCCACTTTTTTCTCTTCGACGTTGATCTTGATGATCTTGAAGTCGTGCTCCTGACCGGCTTCGAGCTTCGAGGGCTCGCCGGGCACTTCGCTGGCTTCAGAGATGTGGCAGAGGCCTTCAACGCCCTCGGCGATTTCAACGAAAGCGCCGAACTGCGCAGTGCGAAGCACCTTGCCATGGACCACATCGCCGACGCGGTGGGTAGCAAAGAAGCTCTCCCACACATCGGGCTGAAGCTGCTTGATGCCGAGGCTCAGGCGGCGGTTCTGCGGCTCAACACCGAGAACGACTGCCTTGACCTTTTCGCCCTTCTTCACGACTTCAGAAGGATGCTTGACGCGCTTGGTCCAGCTCAGGTTGGAGACGTGGACGAGGCCGTCGATGCCATCCTCGATTTCGATGAAGGCGCCGAAGTCGGTGAGGTTGCGAACGCGACCTTCGACAACGGTTCCGGCGGGATAACGCTCAGTGAGGTTCTCCCATGGATTCTCCATCAACTGCTTCATGCCGAGCGAAATGCGGCGGTCGGCAGGATTGACGCTGAGGACTACCGTGTCGACTTCGTCGCCGGGCTTGACCAGCTTGGACGGGTGCTTGAGGCGCTTGGACCAGGTCATCTCAGAGAGGTGAACCAGGCCTTCGATTCCCTGCTCCAGCTCAACGAACGCACCGTAGTCGGTGACCGAGAGAACGCGGCCGTGGACATGTGCCCCGACGGGATAGCGTTCCGACGCATCGAGCCACGGGTCAGGCGTGAGCTGCTTGAATCCAAGCGAAACACGCTGCTTGTCTTTGTCGAACTTGAGCACCTTGACCTGGATCTCATCGCCGACGTTGACCAGGTCGCGGGGATGGGTGAGGCGGCCCCAGCTCATGTCGGTGATGTGGAGCAGGCCGTCGATGCCGCCGAGGTCGACGAACGCGCCGTAGTCGGTGAGGTTCTTGACGGTGCCGGTGAGGACGGCACCTTCGCCGAGATGCTCGAGAGTGGTAGAACGCTTGGCGTTCTGCTCCTCTTCGAGGATCTCCTTGCGGGAGACAACGACGTTGCCGCGCTTTTTGTTGAGCTTGATGACGCGAACTTCGATCTGCTGGCCGAGATAGCCGTCGAGGTTGCGGACGGGCCGAATCTCAAGCTGTGAACCGGGCAGGAATGCCTTCAAACCGATATCGACCGTGAGACCACCCTTGACGCGGCTGACAACCGTTCCCATCATCGGGGTCTTGTCGTTGGCGTGCTTCTCAATGGTGTCCCACACACGGAGACGCTGGGCCTTCTCGTAGCTGACGAGATATCCGCCCTCGGGCTCTTCGCGTTCGATGACCACGTCGATGACTTCGCCGGGCTGGAACCTGACCGCGCCGGTGTGATCGAGGACCTGTTCGATGGGCACAAGGCCCTCGGACTTGAGACCCACGTCAACAACCAAATGTTTTTCAGTCTGCTTGAGGACAGTGCCGGCGACGACTTTGTCGCCATAGGCTTCGACGGCAGCAGCTTCAGCGGCCTGCTCGCGCTCAAAGGCTTCGAGGGCAGCTGAGAAATCATCAGCAGATTCAGCGCTGTGTTCGGCGGGCGCGGACGCAACGTGAGCAACGGGACCTTGAAGTTCCGCGCGCTCTTGTTGTGTGGGAACGGCCTGGGCTACAGGCTCGGTTGGGGCATCGGCGTCCAGCGCGTGCGATTCGACAGCAGTTTGTGCTTCGGCGGTCTCTGGGTTGGACGTGGATTCGGACGAGGGAGCATCAAGCTCCGTCGCAGGGTCGAGGGTGGGTGTTTCGAGTTCGGTGTTCAGGGTTATGCTCTCGGGTTCGGGATTGAGGACGTTTGGCATGACAGCAGCTCCGATTCATTTACCCGGCGACGGCTTGGAGTCGACGGTTGGCAAGTGCTCGCCGCGATGGCGAGGTAATGCCAGTGGCCGAAACCTCGGCAACCGAAGAGCCTTTCCGTGGAGTTTCTAGAGAGACGGGGCTTCAGCCAGAGAGCTGGCGGTAAAGCGACTCGTCTCCGTTGGGAAACACCAGGCAGGCAACGGCTGGCTGGAGGGCGGCCGCAGCTAACTGCTGGAATCCGCGCAGGAAGCTACGCTTCTAAGTGTAGCAACGGTGCGTTTTCCCCGTCAATGCAACGATTTGAGTGTTGCGATCAGGAGATGACGAAGTGCTGCAACTTTGCTGCAACTTCGGTGCAGAAGAATGGAGATTCGGTTGGGGTTAGCCTCGCAGTGCGAAGCGTATTACAGGTGTGGGACATTTCATTAAGAATTGACGAGGGATTCTTCTCCGAGAATCGCGGGGATACTCAAGTAGTCGAAGAACCGCCCACTATACTTAGTGCGACGGATACGGATAGACAGAAAGGCGGAAATGGACCAGCTCTGGAGTCCGTGGCGATTTGCATATGTGACGACGGCGGATGGGGCTCCGCGGCCGGGGGTTCCAGTTCGGCTGAATGCATGGCCGGGCGATCTGAATTGCGTTTTTTGTAACCTGATTGCGAGCGTGGACTACGCGATTGAGCACGGAATGAACGCCGAGGAAGCGGAAGAAGCCGGCGGGCTGGTGAAGCGCGGCAAGCATTGCTTCATCTGTCTGAATGCGTATCCGTACACCGCGGGGCACGTGATGGTGATGCCGTACGCGCACCTGGATCGGATTGCAAAGATGGAGGTCGACAGTGCACATGAGTTGATGGACCTGGCACAGTTGACGGAGCGCGCGCTGGAGCAGTTGTACCGCCCACATGGATTTAATTTCGGCTTGAATCTTGGACAGGCGGCGGGCGCCGGCGTGGCGGGACATCTGCACATGCACGCCATGCCGCGATGGGTCGGCGATACCAACTTCATGACGACGGTGGCGGAGACGCGGGTGCTTCCTGAAGACTTGGAGACAACGTGGAAGCGGCTGCGCGGGACGTTTGGGGAATTGGAAAAGAAGCGGAGCTAGCTGCGCTGCACGCTTGTTAGCGAAGCTTGCGGTTGATTCGCTCCTGCTCGCGAGTTTGCAATCGAGTCACAGGATGGGTTCGTGCTTCCCCACCCTTGCTGTGCAAGGATGGGGCACCCAAGTTTGCTGCTTAGCGGGTTAGCGGCATTTGAGCGCCGATAGCGGGTTAGCAAGTCAGCGATGTCATCAATACGCAACTTTTTGGTTGCATATCAAATAAGCACGGGATCTCACGAAGTTGAGTGATGGCGGCGAGCTAAATCGGTTCGTTCGTTGTTTCGCCTTCGGCGGCCAGAGACAACTCCGCTTGATCGACGTCGGCACGATCGAGGAGATTCCTGGGTATTGATTTGTTGGTGCGGATGCCCAGATCCTTGAGCATTTCGACCTGTCGTATGAGATTGCCACGGCCCTCGGCCAGCTTCTTCATTGCCTCTCCATAGTGCTTATCCGTCTTGCGAAGACTGTCGCCGATCAGGTCCATATCCGTAACGAATCCTGCAAATTTCTCGTATAGCTCTGTGCCCCGTTTCATGACGTCCTGCACATTGCGGGCCTGGCGTTCCTGCTGCCAGAGAACATTGATGATGCGGATCACGTAGAGCAGAGTGGTGGGGCCGACGAGCAGAATTCCCTGTTTGTAGGCATCGGCCCAGAGTTCGCCATCGCATTGCAGGGCCATCAGGAATGCGGGCTCGACGGGCACGAACATCACTACGAAATCCGGAGCTTCGATGCCGGGCAGATTGTGGTAGCCGGCCTTGGCCAGGCCGGAGATGTGCCCTCGCATGCTGGCCAGGTGCGATTTAAGCGCGGCCCTGCGAGCGTCTTCGTCGGCGGCATTGACGCAGTCGGTATATGCGGTAAGGGAAACCTTCGAGTCGATCACCAGGTTGCGGCCACCGGGCAGGAAGACGATGACGTCTGTGCGAACAGAACGCGCGCGTTCGCCGCTTTCGCCTTCAACTGCAAAGGACTGCTGGAATGCGTACTGCTCGCCTTCGCGAAGGCCTGCCTTGTCGAGCAGATCGCGGAGAATGAATTCGCCCCAGTCACCCTGCGCTTTTGATGAGCCCCGCAGGGCGGTGGAAAGGTTGCGGGCCTCTTCGGTCAGCGCCTGATTGAGATTGCCGAGGGTGCCGATCAGCGTCTTGAGCTCGGTAACGCCTGTGGTTGACTCCGTCTGCACCCGTTCAACTCTCTCGCGGAACTCCTTGATTTGTTCCCGGAGCGGCGTGAGAAGGGTGCCCAGTTCCTTCTGGCTGCCTTCGGAGAATGTCTTCGATTTCTGCTCGAGAATTTCTGACGCGAGAGCCTGGAATTGATTGGCGAGGGCCTGCTTGGCGGTTTCGAGGAGGGCGATCTTCTCAGCCATATTCTGGCGTTCGTTGTTGAGGTCAGCTTCGAGTTGGCTGACGCGGGCCGCCTGGGTGCGAGCAGTATCGGCGCCGGCTTGAAATTCGGTGCGAACTGCGTCGAGCTCGAAAGTCAGGCGGGCAATGGTCTTCTCACGTTCTGCGGCAACCGACTCGAAGCCGGCGCGCACTGCTGACTCAGTTTGCGCCTGGACCAATTGCTTCTGGAGCGCGCCAAGCGCATCAATCGCTTCGCGATTACGCTGCTCGAGCAGGGCGGATTCCCGTTTGGCGGAGTTGGAGCGAATGAAGAAGCCCAGGAGGATTCCTGCGACAAGGGAAAGAACGGCGATTAGGACTTGCATGGATGCCTCCGAGGGTTCTTCGCCTAATGTACGCTTTTTTGATGTGCAATTCGCGGTCGAAACTTCAGCTTTTTGCGCGGGGGTCGCGGGAAGGTTACGGCGCGGTGATGTGAGCGCAGGTGATTGATTTTATTTCCGCTCAGTGTTGCTTTACACACCGGGAGCGGCCCGATAGACTTGGAGTTTCGGGGCCGGGCGATCTTTTGTTGTCGCGGCGGTTGTCTTGGTGTGCCGTATGCCGTTATTGTAGGCAGGCGGATTGCAAGTGGTTGAATCCCCGAACTGAGTCTAGACTTTGCAAAAGAATTGAGGAGAATCAGGCATGGCGGTAGAAGAAAAGGTTAAGCAGATCATCGTCGAGCAGTTGCAGGTGGATGAAGCCGAAGTGACCCCCGGCGCGAGCTTCCAGGAAGACCTGGGTGCTGATTCGCTGGACGTGGTGGAGCTTGTGATGCAGTTTGAAGAGGCGTTCGACCTGGAAATTCCCGACGAAGACGCTGAGAAGATCAAAACCGTCAAGGACGCAATTGACTACATCGAGAAGAACGAAAAGACCACGAAAGGCAAGTAGCCGGTGAACCGACGAGTCGTGATCACCGGCCTTGGGCTGGTGTGCGGTGTGGGCAACACCGCTCCCGAGGTGTGGGAGAAACTGGTGGCCGGCGCCAGCGGTATGGCACCGATCACGGGATTCGACACAACCGGGTTTCCTGTCACCTTTGCCGCCGAGGTCAAGAACTTTGACCCGCTCAACTTCGTGGAAAAGAAAGAAGCGCGCAAGATGGGGCGCTTCATCCATTTTGCCTTTGCGGCAACGCAAGAGGCGATGGAGCAGTCCGGCCTGAAGATCACGCCGGAGATTGCCGAACGGGTAGGTGTGTTTATCGGCTCGGGGATCGGCGGTTTCGAGATCATCGAACGCGAGCACACCAATCTGCTGAACGGTGGCCCGCGCAAGATCTCGCCGTTCTTTATTCCCGCCGTGATTGTGAACATGGCAGCCGGGCAGATCAGCATTCGCTATGGGGCGCAGGGGCCGATTTCTGCGACGGCCACGGCGTGCGCGACCAGTGCCAATTCGATTGGCGACTCGGTGCGCATGATTCTGCATGGCGATGCGGACGTAATGATTGCGGGCGGCGCGGAAGCTTCAGTGACACCGTTGTCGGTGGGCGGATTTGCTTCGATGCGGGCTCTCTCGACCCGCAATGATGAGCCCACCAAGGCAAGCCGGCCCTTCGATAAGGATCGAGACGGATTCGTAATTGGCGAAGGCGCGGGGATTCTGATTCTTGAAGAGCTCGAATTTGCGAAGAAACGCGGCGCGAAGATTCTGGGCGAAGTGATTGGCTACGGCATGAGCGCGGATGCGTTTCATATGACGGGCATCGCTCCGGAAGGCGCGGGGGCGCAACGCAGCATGCGTGCAGCGCTGAAGGATGCGGGCGTTAAGCCGGAAGAAGTGGGCTATGTGAATGCGCATGCGACTTCGACTCCTGCGGGCGATGGAAATGAATCGCGCGCGATCGAGGTGGTGTTTGGCGAACAGGCGCTGAGCCACAAGCTGAAAATCAGTGGAACGAAGTCGATGACCGGGCATTTGCTGGGCGGCGCCGGCGGACTGGAAGCAGGCATCACGGTGATGGCGCTGATCAACCAGGAGTTGCCGCCGACCATTAACCTGGATAATCCTGATCCAGAATGCCGCCTGGATTACGTGCCGAATAAGCCGATCAAGCACAACTTCGACGTAGCGCTGTCGAACTCGTTTGGGTTCGGCGGTATTAACGCAACGCTGGTCATGCGGAGATGGGATAAAGACAGGGAATAGGGAGTAGGGAGTAAAAAAACTACGGCGCACATCTTGCGATGTGCGCCGTTTGATTTTGCGTTTCGGTAATGTAACGATTGCGTGCGTTTATCCCGTAACGGCGGCGATGCCGACGCCAAGCAAAACGACGATCACCCACCAGCCGAATGCAGCGATATAGCCCGAGGAACGTTTGACGCCAGCGACAATGGCGACTCCGATCCCAACAAGTGCGAGGCTCCAGATGGTGATGATGTCGATCGAGGTTGCCAGACTGTAGAGAGCCGCGTTGGTATCCGTGGGACTGAGGAACGCTCCGAGATTGGTTGGAGCGAAGTTCTTTATGTTGAATGACTCCGGCGCCATACCAGCGTAGAGCACGACTATCCCCAGCAATGTCTTAATGACAGAGGGCAGCATGGCATACATCCACACTGTGAATATGCTGCCGAACTGGGCCTTGCCGCCGAACCCAAAGTTGATGGTTCCCCAAAGCACGAGCGCGATCACTGCCCCCATTCCCAGCAGGAAGACCGGACCAGCCAGGAAAATGGCCTGGGTGATGGTGGTGGAAATCTTCATCTGCGTTTCGCGCTGCTCGGGAGTCAGCTGTGCCATCCGCTCCTCGCTCTTGGGGTTGAGACGGACTTGGTTGTCGACCATCTGGCGCATGCCGACTTTGGAGTTGGCGGCGCCATAGAAGGCAAAACCGAGCAGAGCATAAATGACAAAAGGTAGCCACCAGCTTTTGTGGCCGTGCTTGATATCGGTAAAAGTCTTAGAAGGTGCGGTGAAGGTATCAACGACGCGCTGCCACTGAGTCAGGCTTGGAGTGGCTTCGGCCGCGGGTTGCACTGCCTGATCGCTCATGATTTGCCTCTCGACGAATTCGGTTGAAATTCCGGTATGTTGGCCGGGTGCGTGGAGGGCTCCGACTTGGGTTTCCACTCAACGCACTACCACGGCATCCATAGCAAACGCACGGAGGAATTGCGCTCGCCGCGATTGTAGCGCGTCTGGTGCAGAGATGGAATGAATTTGCGAAAGGCGGCGGTTGGAAACGCTTTAACTATTCGTTCGGAACGCCATCGGCGGCGGCCGTTGTGCCTGTTGAATCTGATTCAGTCGCTGTCGGGGCGGGGACGTCTTTGGGAGACCGGTGCGATGGGGACATTGAGGCGTAGTTCTTGTAAACGGTGATGTGGAAGCAGCGCTGATGGAATTCTTCTTCGACATCGATAACACCGGCGTTCTGGTAGCCCAGAAGCTGGTTACGCATCCAGAGCATTTCACGGCGCGAGAGGCCGGACTTGGCAATATCGATGGTAGCGCCGGTAACGTGCGGGCTGACGATGTCGCCCTCGGCTTCGGCGGCGTTACCGTTGATGCGCATCAGTTGCTTCTGATATTCCACTGTGCGTACGGCAGAGCTGACAACGAGCGGCGTGTGGAACTGTGCCTGGTGAGCGCGGGCGAGGGTAGTGAGAAAATTGGCGGTCCAGGGACGGCAGTAGCGACGGTCCTCCGGCAGAGCTGAATTCACGGTAAGCGCACTGGATTCTGGAACGCGCACCAGCGATCCACGAGCGATGCGGTCCTGGAGATCCGCGTCGTCCTCGATGCGCTCGAGGGATTCTTCTTCAGAGCGCTCGTTCTGACGGACCAGGGAGTCGTGTGTCCCGCGCAGCGTGTAGCTGGAAACGCGGCCAGTGAAGATCGGCGGACGATTAAGCTCTGCGACCTGGCTGGAGGTGGAACCGATGGGCTGACGGGTTTCGCGTCTCGCAGCTAGCGGGTTGCCGGCAGCGGCGATGGTGGCGGGATCTGTGCCGGGGGCCGGTACGGTGTCGGTTTCGGGGGGCACGGCCTTTTGAGCCGCGAAAGATTCCACCGGGCGAGGCGCCGGGTCAGCGGAGGTAGCAGTCCCTGAAGTGGGTTCAGCAGAATCGGCAGATTGCTGAGGAGCAGCGTTCATTGCTTCGCTTTGTGTTCTTGAGGGAGCAACGGGGACGGCGGCCAGGGGAATGAAGTGTGCGCTGGTGTGGTTGCGGTAGTAGCGGGCCCGCCGGAGCGTTGCCGCACGGCTGCTGGACGATGCTACGTGATGGCTTGGGGAAGAGACATTGCGTGTACCGCGGCGAGTCGCAGCGTGCGATCCGCGCGTAATCTCTGATTTGCGAGCTGTGGTGGAGGCGGTCCGCGAAGAATGGGACGCCGTCGAATGCGATGTCGTTGGACGAGCAGGCCGATGGGCGCGATGCACCGTCGACTTTGTGATGGAGGCATGGGCGTGCGTTTGCACGGCATTGATGCGCGCACCGCTGGCCGATGTTGCGACGAGCGAAACCAGCAGAAGAACTGTAAGTACGTTGCGCACCATCAGGGGTACGCGGAGAATCCTGAGCACCACTAGTGTAAGACGCGGCAGGATGGATTTGGAGTGCTGAGACTGGTTCGGATTCGTCTGATAAGTCGCATTTTGAGTCACACGCTCAAAGGGCAGAAAACCTGACGCGTTTGATAAAGAAAGCATGTGGCTCATTTCGCTCGCTTTAACTCGATTGGGCCCGTTTCAGACCTTTGCCCCGCCGAGGCAGAGATAAACTGGCAGGGGATGATGAGATGCGGAGGGTAACAGGGGCGTTGGTAGACCAAGGTAAATGGCGATGGATGGGTTTGGGGCGAGCCCCAGGGTCTCAGAAGCGAGACCTGGGGCACCCAGGTTTGTGGTGGGTGAATTTCCGATGCCAGCCTTGAGTACGGCCGCTGACCAGGTTACTGGATCAGCGTGCCCTGATCGTCTTCCTTCCCGTTGACTTCGTCGGGCGGGATGATGACGGCTGCGGCTACCTTGTCATCTTCTTCGAGGTTGAGCAGGCGAACGCCTTGAGTGGCACGACCGGCGGCACGAACCGTCTTGGTGTCGATGCGGATGATCTTCCCCCACTGGCTGATGACGACCAGTTCCGAGGTCTCGTTGACCAGCAAAATTGACGCAGACTTTCCGACCTTCGGTGTGGCTTTGAGGTTGTTCACACCCTGGGCGCCACGAGCTGTCAGACGATATTCATCTACATCCGTTCGCTTGCCGAATCCGTTCTCAGTAACCGTCAAGATGAGCGATTTGCTGACGCACAGCTTTACATCAAATTCTTTCAGATCTTTCTCGGCGTCATCGCGACGTTTTTCTGCGGTCTTGACAGCTGCCGTCAAAGACTCAGTTTCTTTTGGCGCGGTGCGTAGTTCTTCCCTGGTCTTCTGAAGTTTTTCTTTGGCTTGTTCGAGAGCGGTCCGCAACTCGGCCAGCTTCTTCGTAAGATTTAGCTTCGCAGCGCACTCGTCGCGTTCCTTATCCCTGGTTGCATCGGAGTCGGTGATGGCCGCGCCGATAACGTAGTCGCCCTTCTTGAGGGAGATTCCGCGATTGCCGGCGGCATTGCGCCCCATGGGTCGCAAACCAATGCCACTGCGCTCGGGATCGTATTCCTCATCGAAGCGGATGGCCATTCCATCGCGCGTGCCGAGGAAAATTGTCTGCTTGCCATTTGTGAGCCCCGCCGAAATCAGATCGTCATCTTTTTCGATGGCGATGGCGATGATGCCGCGCGACATGACGTTGGAGAAGTCTTTGAGCGGCGTCTTTTTCACCACGCCATTGCGGGTGGCGAAGAAGATGAACTTCCCTTCTTCTTCAAGATCGCGAACGGGCAGGATGGCGCGGACGTTTTCGCCCGGCTGCAGGTTGAGCAGGCTCTGCATGCTTTTGCCCTTGCCTGCGGCGCCGACATCGGGGACCTCGTATACCTTGACCCAGTAGACGCGGCCTGTGTTGGTGAAGCAGAGCAGGTAAGCGTGCGTGGAGTCGATGATGAGCTGCGAGACGAAGTCTTCTTCGCGTGTCTTCATGCCGGTGCGGCCAGTGCCGCCGCGGCGCTGCTGGCGATAGATAGAGATCGGCGTCCGCTTCAGATAGCCCTGGTGGCTGACCGTGACGGCGACCTGCTCGTCGGCGATGAGGTCTTCGAGTTGAAGCTCGGCTGATTCGTCGACGATCTGCGTGCGGCGTGCGTCGCCGTACTGATCGCGGACTTTCTCGAGCTCCTTGATGATGACGTTGCGGAGTTTCTTGTCGCTGGCGAGGATCGATTCGTACTCGGCGATCTCTTCGCGCTTCTGCTGCAATTCCTTCAGAATTTCGTCGACTGAAAGTTGCGTAAGGCGATAGAGTTGCAATTCGAGAATCGCGTCGACCTGCTTGAGCGAGAGACCGCGCTCTTCTGTCGCAAGGCGTTCGCGTTCGAGATTGACGATAATCTCGGTTCCCTTGCCCCATGTGTACAAGTTTTCGCGAGCTTCGGCGCGCGAATTCGAACCACGAATGATCTTGATGACCATGTCGAGATTGTCGAGGGCAATCTTGTAGCCTTCGAGGATGTGTTCGCGTTCGCGGGCCTTGCGCAGCAGGTAAGCGGTGCGGCGCTGCACCACGTCGATGCGGTGGTTGATGAAGGCGCGGATAGCGTCGTCGAGCGGGAACTCCCTGGGCTGGCCGTTGAGCACGGCCAGGAAGATCATGGAGAAGCTCTCCTGCATCTGCGTGTGCTTGTAGAGCTGATTGAGCACGATCTCAGGCTGCGCGCCACGCTTGAGCTCGATGACAATGCGCATGCCGTCGCGATCGCTCTCGTCGCGTACGTCGCTGATTTCATCGATGATTTTTTCGGTGACGAGTTCGGCGATACGCTCTATCAGCTTGGACTTATTGACCTGGTAGGGGATCTCGGTGACGATGATCGCCAGCTTTTCCTTGGTCAGATTTTCAGTGGCCACCTTGGCGCGCATCATGAAGCGGCCGCGGCCGGTCTTATAAGCGTTGACGATACCGCTCTTGCCGTAGAGGAATCCGCCGGTCGGAAAATCGGGACCCTGGACGTGCTTCAGGATATCGATCAGGCCGGCCTTGGGATTCTTGACCAGTTCAATGGTGGCGTTAACGACCTCGGTGAGGTTGTGCGGCGGAATGTTGGTGGCCATGCCGACCGCAATTCCGCTGGAGCCGTTGACGATGAGATTAGGAATGCGCGTGGGCAGAACCGTTGGCTCTAACGTGGATTCGTCGTAGTTGGGGACAAAGTCGACGGTCTCCATATCGATGTCGGCGAGCAGTTCGCCGGCCATGCGCGCCATGCGGCACTCGGTGTAACGCATTGCCGCGGGCGGATCGCCATCGACGGACCCGAAGTTGCCCTGTCCATCGACGAGCGGATAACGCAGCGAGAAAGGCTGCGCCATACGGACCAGCGTGTCATAGATAGCGGAATCGCCGTGGGGATGGTAAACACCCATGGCCTGTCCGACAACTTTGGCGCACTTGGTGTACTTCTTGTTGTACTCGAGGCCCATCTCGCTCATGGCGTAGAGCACGCGGCGATGGACGGGTTTGAGGCCGTCGCGGGCGTCGGGGAGTGCGCGCCCGATGATGACCGACATCGAGTAGTCAAGATACGACCGGCGCATCTCCTCTTCGATATTGATCGAGATGAGACTGCCTTCGCGTGGTGGCGTACCGCCATCGAGGGGGAGCTGGGGGTTCTGATCGTCGGGCATAGAAGTTTTTAGAGCGGTTCTCCAATTCACGTGGAGTTGTTGAAAGTGTGCACTGTGTCCTTTCTTGAGGAAAGGACACTCAGCGTTGACGGTCTACCTTTTACAACCAATTGGAGAACCGCTGTTCCCGTCGGAGAGGCGGCAAAAAGATACCGGAGATGCAGGGCCGGGAGTCTCGCGGGCTACAAGTTCATTTTACGCCCTCGGAAAGGTTTTCAGCAAGCCGGCGAATACTATTTAAGTGATGAATTTCCTGCTACTTACGGTAACTCACGGGGGCTGCCGAGCAGACGCCTAAAGCGGAAAGAGATGGGGGCAAATAAGGGAGCACATTGGGCACGGGCATGGGCGGTGAATTGACGACGTTTTTGTGACGAAAAAGGCGGAGCGTACCTTGCCGATGAAGTCGATGGTGAGTGTTGCATCGGCTAAATCAGGCTGCGCAGGGTGATGATGGAGACAACGACCTGCAGAACGACAAGCGAAGCAGCGGCGACAAGAAAGAGTTTGCCGCGCTCCGACTCGAAAGCGTCGGCGAAAATTCCGCCAACGAACGTGAGGAGGAACGGCAGTGCCCAGAGCCACGGCGTGGCTTGCACGCCGGTTGTGACAAGCAAAACGAGAATGAGGAAGCAGAGAAGTGGTGCCGTGTTGCCGAAATAGCGCGAGCGGCGCACGCCAAGGTAGAGCAGTGCGGCGGCAGCGGCGGCAACAATGATGCCCGCATTGGACAACGTCGAGAAGAAACGGCGTGCGGGATCGAGGGAGACGGAAAGAAATCCCGCGGCGGAACGGAAAATGTAGCTGAATGCATCGGGTGAAAAGCCGTAGCAGGCGAACAAGAGAACGAGCGCGCCGGCGGATGCGATAAGAACGACAGGAAGAATCTGGCTGCGGCGTCCCTCCGCGATCCAGATCATGAGAATGAGGCCAAGCAGCGCAGTAACGGGAAGTGCAGCAATGTGCGATGCGGCGGCGATGGCGAACACAACGGTGAGCAGGACAATGCGCGGACGCCATTTGCGGCGTGGGCCCTGCATGGCATGAGCTACGCCGATGCAGGTGTAAATTCCGCCGTAGACGCCGAGGGCCGCGAGGATATCCGGGTTCGGGGATACGCAGGCCTTCAGAATCGAAGGAGAGAAGCAGTAAAGAGCAAGTGAAATGTACCCGCCCAAATTACCGTAGAGACGCCGCGTAACCCACCAGAGACCTGCGCCGAGAACGCAACCACAGAAGAGAAACGGAAGACGCAGCAGGAGCAGCACGTGGGTCATCTGGTGACGGAGCTCCCACACGCTTACTGCGGCGCTTCCCTGCCCGGATGAGGCCTGGACAACGCGATCTTCGGGCTTGCGCAAGAGATCGAAGCCGCGCTCGATAAGCAGGTTGAGGGTGAGAGGCAGTCCGGCGACGCGGTATGCGAGGATGCCGTCGTGGATATTGCCGCAGGTGGTGTAGTAGCCGGCGAGCGGCGAAGGCTTCTCCCAGGTCTCGCGGCCGCAGCGCGCGTACTGGTAGTCGCGATCAGAGAGGGTTTGATGACCTGTAATCCAAAGGCCCTGGATTAGAAAAAGAGCAAGCAGCACCGCCGCGACGCGCTGCGGGAAGTTGAAGTGGAAACGACGAAGGCGGGCAAATCGATGAGTCATCAAAGAAGGGCGAACAGACTCATCCAGTTTAAATGTTGAGATTCGACCCGGAATGAAACGCATCAGGCCACCCGCGTGGGTGGCCTGATGAAGCTTGCTGGTGATAGGGAGCGTCAAATTCTCTTAGAGCGAGCCGAACTCCGTGGTGCCTACCGCAGTGCTGCCGTCGGAGGTGGTGTAGGTGGCGGTAACGGTGGCGTTGCCACTGGCCAAAGCCCTGGCGAAACCTGAGTTGGCATCGATCTTGACTGCCGATGGATTGCTGGACGACCAGACAGGCTTTGCTGTGAGCGGGATGAGCATTCCGTCTGCCGCCTTACCGACTGCAACATACTGTGCGGATCCAAATGTGCCTGAGGTCTTCACGACGGAAAGTGAGACGATTGCAGGCGTGACCGGCGGCTCAACCAGATTAACGGTAGCCGTCGTGGCGATCAGGCCATGAAATCCCTGTGCGCTGGCAGAGATGATCGTGCTCGCTTGAAATGTGCTTCCCGGGTTGGCGCAGGTGACAACGGACATAACGCCAGTCGAACTCATGGTCACAAGCTGGGTGTCGTAGGAATACCAGGTGACCAAATTAGTAATGTCTCTGGTAGTCGTCGCGTGACCGGGGCGGGTATAAGACCCCATGGCGGTAAAATTCGCCACGACCTGTTGAGTACCGCAAGGTCCTAACAGGGCCGAATATCCGCTGGGCGTGAGCGTGATGGATGTAAGCGAGCCATTACTCGTGCAGCTCGTAAAAGGGATGACGGCGGCAAGCATCAACAAGGCACCGAACAACGAACGATCACGCATAAACATCTCCTGGCGTCTCCGCCTGGCTGCTCCGTCTCCGGGACAGCACGACCAGCTTCGGACGGCAGGTGAAACTCCTTCCCTGCCATTCAGTTCCCGAGTCACCGCAATCTGTTAGCGCGCGCTGATAGCGGCCGCGCATTCAGCGAAAACTCGGAGATTGGCCGGTTTGCGACGAACAAGCCATCGCGTTTGGAACCGGTCAACACACTTGTCTCCTCTTAAGAGGTGGCCCAAGAATACGGCAGTTCAATCTGTTGAATCAATAGCAATCTTGGGTCAGAGAGCCTGGATTGTTACGCGCGTAACTTGCGAAACTGCGGGGGTTGGGGGCGGATTAAGCGCACGCGGGTGGTTCTCAAATTCCTGCTCCGGGAACATGTTGATGGGAGCTGCATATGATGCTGCGTGCGTTTTACCCGAGGCACCTGCACCCGCTACACTGCTCGCATCATGGCCATTGCGCACGACAACTCTCCTGACCACCCCAGGAACAAAGACCAATTCCTGGGGACCCCTCCGGAACGGCTGGTCAGCGCCTCGCGCGCTGAAGAAGAACAGGGATTTGAGCTGAAGCTGCGGCCGCGGTGGCTGAAGGAGTTCATCGGCCAGTCCAAGGCCAAAGAACAGTTGGCGATTGCCCTGGAAGCGGCGAAATCGCGCGGGGAAGCGCTGGATCATGTACTGCTTTTCGGACCGCCGGGGCTGGGAAAAACGACGCTGGCCACCATTATCGCCAATGAGCTGGATGTGGGTTTTCAGCAAACTTCGGGTCCTGCGCTGCAGATTCAGGGTGATCTGACCGCGATCCTGACCAATTTGCGCGAGCGGCAGGTGCTGTTTCTGGATGAAATTCACCGCATGCAGCCGGTTCTGGAAGAGAAACTCTACACGGCGCTCGAGGATTACAAGCTGGACATCATCATCGGGCAGGGGCCGGCAGCGCGGACGCACGTGATGGAGATCAGGCCATTCACATTCATCGGAGCAACCACGCGGCCCGGGTTGTTGAGTTCGCCGCTGAGGTCGCGCTTTGGCATTCTGCTGCGCCTGGAGTTTTATAGCGAAGATGACCTTCGTTTTATTGTGGAGCGGTCGGCGGAGGTGCTTGGTGTGCCAATCGATCACGATGGGGCGGCGGAGATTGCGTTGCGCTCGCGCGGGACTCCGCGCATCGCGAACCGGCTGTTGCGGCGGGTGCGGGATTTTGCGCAGGTGCGCGGGACGGGGAGCATCGACAGGCAGACGGCTAATGCCGCGCTGACGCTGCTGGAAGTGGATGCGCACGGCTTCGACGAAATCGATCGCCGGCTGATGCTGACGATTATGCAGAAATACGATGGCGGCCCGGTCGGGCTGGGCACGTTGGCCGCGACGCTGGCCGAGGAAGAAGATGCGCTCGAAGAGGTGTACGAGCCTTTTTTGATTCAGATTGGGTTTCTGGACCGGACACCGCGCGGGAGGGTGGCAACGCGGCTGGCGTATGAGCACTTTGGCGTGGATATGCCGCGACGGCAGCCGGGGCTGTTCTAGGCTGGCGGAGTCAGCGGGGTTAGCGACCGCTGCGGGCCGGCTGGCGGAGTTAGTTCAGGAAGAGATCATCGAGTTAGCGCGGCTTAGCGAGTTAGCAAGTCAGCGGATTGTTGACCAAAGGAATTTTGGGAGTGATTCAATGGCATTGACTGAATCGACGATGCTGGAGTTGGGAACAACGGCGCCGGAGTTTTCGTTGCCGGATGTTGTGACGGGGAAGACTGTGCGGCGTGATGATTTTCGCGGGCAGAAGGGCTTGCTGGTGATGTTTATCTGCACGCATTGCCCGTATGTGAAGCACATCGAGAAAGGGCTGGCGCAATTGGGTGCTGACTATGGCGGAAAGCTCCCAATCGTGGCGATTAGCAGCAATGATGCAGACAGCTATCCCGACGACAGCCCAGCCGGATTGAAGCGGCAGGCGGAGACGATGGGGTTCAAATTCCCTTACTTGTATGACGAGACACAGGCAGTGGCGCACGCTTACAAGGCGGCGTGCACGCCCGACATTTATCTCTTCGATGGTGCTTTCAAGCTGGTGTATCGAGGGCAATTTGATGAGAGCCGTCCGGGGAGCGGCGTTCCGGTGACGGGGAAAGATTTGCGCGCGGCGCTGGATGCGGTGCTCCGGGGCGAGAAGCCGGGCGCAAATCAGCTAGCATCGATCGGGTGCAATATTAAGTGGAAGGATTAGCCGAGTTAGCAGCCGCTTCGCGGCTCGTTAGCGGAGTTTGTTCCCTGCGGTTTTGTCAGCTACGCTGCGGAATTGCTAACTCCGCTAGCCCCGCTAACACGTTCGCGAAGCGAACGGCTAACTCAACTACTGCGCACTAACTCCGCTTAAAGAGGCAGGCCTTTGAGGTATTCGCGGAACTTTGCGCCAAACTCGGGACGCTTAAGGGCGAATTCAACAGTCGCCTGCAGCATGCCGAATTTGTCGCCGGCATCGAAACGCTTACCTTCGAACGTATAGCCGAAGACCTTCTCTTCTTTCAGCAGTGCTTTGATTCCATCGGTCAGTTGGATTTCGCCGCCGGCGCCGGGCGTGGTCTGCTCCAGCAATTCGAAGATGCGCGGGGTGAGAACATAGCGGCCGATGATGGCTTGTTTCGAAGGCGCGTCTTCAAGCTTCGGCTTCTCCACCATGCCGGTGCAGTTGTAGATGCGCGGATCTTCGGGGTCGGGAGAGCCGGCGAGAACTCCGTAAGCGGAGATGGCGGGGCCTTCGACGGTTTGAGTGGCGAGCACAGATCCGCCGCGCTCATTGAAGACATCGATCATCTGCTTGAGGCACGGGACCTCGGCATCAATGACGTCGTCGGGGAGGATCACAGCAAAAGGTTCGTTGCCGACCAGCTCCTTGGCGCAAAGAACGGCATGGCCCAGGCCCAGTGGCTCGCGCTGGCGCACGTAGCTGACACGAGCGAGCGCGGAGACACCGCGCGAGACGGCGAGTAGTTCCTTTTTGCCGCGACGCTCGAGCGTGGCGTCGAGTTCGAAGCTGTGGTCGAAGTGGTCTTCCATGGCGCCTTTGCCACGGCCGGTGACGATGATGATGTGTTCGATGCCGGAGGCTACAGCTTCTTCAACGCCGTACTGGATGATGGGCTTGTCAACGAGGGCCAGCATCTCTTTGGGTATGACTTTGGTGGCGGGAAGAAAACGCGTGCCCAGGCCGCCGGCGGGAAAAACTACTTTGCGTACTTGCTCGGTCATTCAATAAACCTCAACTAGAAATTATGCGTGTAAAACTATGGCTTGGATGAATAGATGTTGATTTTAGAGTGCCGGCGAATCGTCGCCCAGCAGCGCTTCACGCACGATCTTGATGGGCGGGAAACCCTGGCTGAGAAATTCATCGTGAAATTTTTGCAGCGAAAAGGCCGCGCCCTGCTTCTTCATCAGATCTGACCGCAGCTTCATGATCTCAAGTTTGCCCAGGGTGTAGTAGAGATAAGTGGGGTCGCCAGCGCCGCGTTTGGCTTCCACTGCCGCGGTCTCTTTGGGCTGATAGCCTTCCTTCTGGAAGAATTCGACTGCCTGATCGTATGTCATGTTCCCGCTGTGCATTTGGATGCCTACGATGAAGCGGGCGTTGCGCAGCAAGGCGTCCTGCAGCTGGCCGAGGCGGAAGAATTTCGATTCGCGTTCATCTTTGGCCCCAGCGCCGGGTTGGCCGTAGCCGTTGTCGAGCATCATTTGCTCTGTATAGTGAGCCCACCCCTCAACATTAGTGTTAGCGCTAAGTATCTTTCGCACGCGGCTGGGCGCACTGAGCGAGTAGAGGTATTGCACGTAATGGCCAGGGTAGGCCTCGTGGACCGAGGTGGAGATGACGGTGCCGATGTTGAAGGAGTGCATGTATCCCTCAACCTGCGCAGGCGTCATGGAGGGATCGGGCAGAGTGACGTTGAAGTAGGACGTGGTTGCATGCGTTTCGTAGGGACCCGGCGAGTCCATGCTGGCCTGCGTGGTGGCACGCATAAAGGGCGGCGTCTCTTCGACCACCGGGCGAACGTCGGAGGGAATGGTGACGATGTGGTGCGAGCGGATGAAGTCGAGAAGACTCGTGAAGGTGGCAGTAAACGCGGGAATGAGTTGATTGGGCGCGGGCTGCTGGCTGCCCAGCTCTTCGAGGACTTCGCGCGGGGTCTTGCTGGGCTCAAGTTCTTTGGCAACCTCGGCGAAGTGCTGCTGGTTTTGGCGCATATCAGCGTAGCCGATGTCGAGAAGTTTGGGCAGCGGCAGGTCGACCATCTCGTCATATTGCAGTTTTTTCGAGAAGGTATCGGCGCCGATGCGGAAGTCGCCGTTAGAGCGAGGAAGAAGGTCGCCCTTGAGCCAGGCGAGGTAGTCGTTCAGCGCTGCAACGACCGCGCCATTGGTCTGTGCGAATTCCGATTTCAGCGCTGGATCTTGCGCGTCAGTGAATGCAGCTGGGACATCGTGCTGAAAGAAATTGATGATGTCGGGAAGCTGCTCGATAGCGATTTCTGTAAAAATGCGCGGGGGATTCTGGAGGTTCGCATGCGATTCAGAGATAAGGCCGGGCATTTGCTTCTCGCGGGCAATGAGCGAACGAAGGCGATCGTCCGCAGAAGCGAATTTGCGCTCCATCAGGGTGAAAGCGGCATTCGCACAGGTGCTGGAGTAGTTATCGGCGTTCCTGGCCCAGGGGCGAATGATTTGAAGGGTCAGCAGACGCGAGTGAATTTGCCCCAGCATCATCATGCGATCGCCACGCGTGGTCTGGTCGAGCGATGCAGCCGAGATGGCGGAGACGCGCTTGTCGAAGTCGTTCAGTGCGGCGACTTCAGCGTCGATGCCGGCACGGGAAAAGTCCTCGAGCTTCACATCGTAGTGATGGTAACCGGCAACGGTTGCGGATGTTGGCTGATTGGGGAAGTAGACCTGATCGAAGTACGCGTCGGAGATTCGCTGAAATTCATCCTTCGGCGATTCGGCGTGGGTGGCAATTGCGGAAGACATACAGGCTCCAATGGCAAGAAGTGCGGCGGCTTTTCTCACAAGTCCTCTCGTACTGATTGTGAATTAGGCGGTGACGGCGTCGGGAGCTAGTTTGGTGAGCAGGTCGCGAATCTCCAGTAGAACATCGTCGGGGCGGGTGGCGGCCAGCGGAAACTTGAGCAGGCCCTGCGGTGTGAATTGCGCGCCGCGCTTGGCATTGCGGGCGACCAGGCGCATGAGATGCTGCGGATCGATTGCGGCCTTCTCGGTAAAGCGGATCTGGATCTCGGTACGTTTGCGATCGATTTGCGCGACGCCCAGCCGTTCACACTCGAGGCGCAGCGCAGCGGCCTCAAGCAGGTAGACGGTGGCGTCGGGTAGCGCGCCATAGCGGTCTTCCATCTCGGCGCGAAGATCGGCGATGGCCTTTTCGTTTTCTGCTCCGGCAATTTTCTTGTAGAGACGGAGTCGCTGGTTTTCTTCGGCCACATAGCTCTCGTCGATGCGCAGGGCGATGCCGAGATTGAGCTGTGTGCTGGGGCGCTCTTCGCCGCCTTCGCCTTTGAGTTCTTTCACGGCTGCCTCGAGCATCGACGTGTAGAGCTCGAAGCCGACCGCTTCAATATGGCCGCTCTGTTCCCCGCCGAGCATGTTCCCTGCCCCGCGCAATTCGAGATCGAGCGCGGCAATTTTGAATCCGGCGCCGAGGTCTGAGAATTCCTTGAGCGCGGCGAGACGGCGGCGCGCAATGTCTGTCAATTCGCGCTCTGGCGGAATGAGCAGATAAGCGTAGGCGCGGCGATTGGAGCGGCCTACGCGACCGCGAAGCTGGTAAAGCTCGCTTAGACCGTGGCGGTCGGCGCGGTTGATGATGATGGTGTTGGCGAGTGGGATGTCGAGACCGTTCTCGATGATGGTGGTGGCCACAAGCACGTCGAATTCGTGATGCATGAAGGCGAGCATCACGGCTTCAAGATCTTTCTCGCCCATCTGTCCGTGGCCAACCACAACGCGCGCGCCGGGGACAAGTTCATGGATGCGCGAGGCGATTTCGTAGATGGTCTCGACGCGGTTGTGGACCAGGTAGACCTGGCCGCCGCGCTCGAGCTCGACTTCAATGGCGGAGCGGATGATCTTCTCGTCAAATTTGGCGACAACCGTTTGAATCGCCATGCGGTCTTTGGGAGGCGTTTCAATCACCGACATATCGCGCAGGCCGACGAGCGACATGTGCAGTGTGCGCGGGATGGGCGTGGCGCTCATGGCGAGCACATCGATTTCCTTGCGCAGTTGTTTCAGGCGCTCCTTGTGGCGTACGCCGAAGCGCTGTTCTTCATCGACGACAAGCAGGCCGAGATCCTGGAACTTGATGTCCTTCGACAGAATGCGGTGGGTCCCGATGAGGATATCTACTTTGCCGGTCTCGGTTCTTTCAAGGATGACTTTTTGCTCCTTGGGCGTGCGGAAGCGGGAGATCATCTCGACGGTGATAGGAAACTGCGAGAAGCGCTTCTTGAATGTTTCGAAGTGCTGAAAGGCGAGGACCGTGGTCGGCGTCAGCACGGCTACCTGTTTGCCGTCCTGCACGGCTTTGAACGCGGCGCGCATGGCGACTTCGGTTTTGCCGTAGCCCACATCGCCGCAGAGCAGGCGGTCCATGGGAGTGGTGGCTTCCATGTCTTGCTTGACAGCGCTGATCGCGGTGAGCTGGTCGTCGGTCTCGCGGTAGTCGAATGAATCTTCGAATTCGCGCTGGAAATCGTTGTCGGGCGAAAATGCGGTGCCCTGCGCGGTGCGCCGTTGCGCGTAGAGCTTGAGCAGTTCGCCGGCCATGTCTTGCATAGCCTTCTTGACGCGGGCCTTGGTTTTGACCCACTGCTGCGAACCGAGCTTGTTGAGGATGGGCGCGGGGCCGGTGTCGGTGGAGCGGTATTTCTGGATCAGGTCGAGGCGCGTGAGCGGAACGTAGAGCTTGGCCTGCTCTGCGAATTCGAGAATCATGAATTCGACGGAGAGACCGTCCTGCACGATCTCTTTCAGGCCCTGGTATTGCGCTATGCCGTGCTCCACGTGAACGACGTAGTCGCCGATGGCGAGGTCGCGGAAGTCGGATAGAAATGCGGCCGTCTTGGATTTCTTCGGCTCGGGGCGCGCGGTAATGTCGGCGTCATCCGACATATCGTTGGCGCCGAACATGACCAGGTTTGCGTCGGGAAAACTGACGCCGGAGGCAATCTGCGTGCGCACGATGACGGGCACGCGCATGTCGCCGGCGAGATAGCTGGCTTCTTCGAGTTCGGCTCCGTGGGCAACAACGCGGCTGCCAAGGCGATAGGGGACCTGGTACTCGCGCAGCACGGTGGCCATGCGCTCGACGTCGCCCTGCGTGGGAGCGGCGATGACGATGTGCTGTTCCGCAGCCATGAGGTTCTTCAGCTGATCGACAAGGGCGGGGATGGAGCCGTGAAAGCGCAACGTGGGGCGCGAGTTGACGGCGATTTCGCCGAGTGTGTTGTCTTCTTCAAGCACATCGATGGCGCCGAGCTGATCGAGATCGAGGCCGTGGTGCGATTCGAGCAGGCCTTGCAGAACTTCTGGCCGCAGATAGATGTCCTCAGGCCGGATCAGGGAGCCGATGCCACTGCGCTCGTGGCGCTGCTCTACCTTGTTCCACCAGCGGTCGATCTGGTTGCGCACCATAGCGGGTTCTTCGACGAAGAGCACACTGCGCTGAAGCAGATTAAGCAGGTGGTGCTCGGCGCCGGCAACGGAGGAGAAGAATTCCCAGCCGGGAAAGACGCTGACCCCACCCGCAGCTTCCGCTTCGATGGCCATCTCTTCCTCTTCGGGAGTCGCGCCATCGGCGATCTGGACGCGCTGCTTGCTGAGGCGCGCATGGACGGCGGCGAGGAGGTGTTCGGTGACGGGCGTTTCTGTCAGGGGCAGCAGCTGCGTTTCGTCGAGGCCGGATTGCGAGCGCTGCGTTTCGGGATCGAACTTGCGGATGGTATCGATCTCGTCGCCGAAGAACTCGATGCGCACGGGGCGATCGGATTCGGGCGAGTACACATCGAGAATGCCGCCGCGACGGGTGAACTGGCCGGGCATTTCTACCAGGTCCATCTGTGTGTAGCCCACGCTGGCGAGATGGCCGGTGAGGACTTCGACGTCGAGTTCTTCGCCACGGCGGACGGTGACGGCGAGGCTGGCATAGTAGTCGCGATTGAAAAGACGGAGCGCGGCAGCCTCAGCGGGGGCAATCAAAATGGAGACGGCTCCGGTGGCGAGCTTGTAGAGTGCAGCGGCACGCTGCTCCTGCACGTCAGGGTGGGGCGAGAGGTTCTCAAATGGAAGCACGTCGTGGGCAGGCAGACGCACCACGCGGCTGGAATCAATCGCTCCGGTAAGATCGCAACCGGCGCGCAATGTAAGTTCCAGCGCCTCGGCAGCCTTGTTATCGGCGACGACGACGATGACGGGTTGCTTGGCGGCGCGAGCAAGAAGCGGGAGGTAAAGGGAGCGGGCGGTATTGGTGAGTCCGGACACACGTCTGCGACCGACACCGAGCGAGAGGTGCCTCCGAACGCGGTCGAAGGAGGAGGACTGCTCCAGTTCCGCGAAAATTTCGCGGACAAACGGGAGGATCATGCAGGTTCCAGTTTACTCGAATGCTCGGGTATCCGCGGGACTACGCGTTCAGTGAATCGTCTTCGCCCCAATGTGGATTGGAGAGAGACTCAGTCTAGTCTGTTATTTGCGACGAGGCTGATGCAGGCTTCGCGGATTCGCGGTAAACCAGGCCGGCGCCGACGGCCATGGCGGCGGCAATGGCCCAGAGTCCGGCGGAGTAATGGTGGGTGACGTCGTGCAGCCAGCCCATTGCCGAAGGCCCGGCGAAGGCGCCGACAGCTCCGACGGAATTGACCAGCGCAATGGCGGCTCCGGCGGCTTTGCCGGAGAGGCGACTGGCGGCGAGGCTCCAGAACATCGGCAATGAGGCCAGGATTCCCATGGCGGCAAGGCTGAATCCGGCGACGGCTGTGGCCGTAGAGTGCGCCAGTCCGACGGCAATGAATCCCGCAGACGACGCGAGAAACAGGTATGGCAGCGCTCGAAATCCGCGCCGCCGGCTGGCCCACAGCATGGCGAGAGCACCGCAACCGAAGGTGACCGTTGCCCACCAGCCAGTCGACAGGTTGGACGCACCAACGCCGGCAAGAATCTTCGGCAACCAGAAGGTGAGGCCGTAATTGCCGCTGCTCCACAGGAAGTAGATGACGCAATCGCGCGCGACGTGGAGGCCTTGTTTGCCGGAATCCGGCTGTTGAGTCTGATCCTGCTCCAGATCACCGATGATCTGCTGCCTCTCCGCAGACGAAAGCCAGGGAGCGGACCACGGGCCGTCGGCGAGCAGGAACCAGGCTGCGATTCCGAGGATGACGGCCGGCGCGCCCTCCAGCAGAAAGAGCCATTGCCATCCGTGCATGCCGGAGACGTTGTTGAGCAACAGGATGTGCGCGGAGATGGGTGAGCCGATGGAGTTGCATAGTGGAACGGCGAGAAGAAAGAGAGCAAGTATCCGGGTACGCATCGCGCGCGGCAACCAGAAGGTGAAGTAGTAGATGACGCCCGGATAGAAGCCTGACTCTGCAATTCCAAGCAGGAAACGCGCGCCGATGTACGTTCCCTCGCTTTGCACGAACGCGGTGCCCATGGAGACGATTCCCCAGATGACCATGAGGATGGCGAGCCAGCGGCGTGCCCCGAGACGCGCGAGCACAAGGTTTGCGGGGACTTCGAAGAGACAGTAGCTGAGGAAGAATACGCCGGCGGCGAATCCATATACGCTCTCGCTGATGCCGAGATCGCGATTCATGGTGAGCGCGGCAAAGCTGATGTTGACGCGGTCGAGGAACGCGACCATGTAGAGCAGCATGAGAAAAGGAACGAGCCGCCACGCGATCTTGCGGTAGAGCGGACTCATGGGTGCTGGGCTCACTCGCCGCGGGCTCCTGAGATGCGCAACAAGCTTACAGGATCGGGGTTAGTTAGATTTCATGGCTACTGGAATACGTCTAAGTGCAAAAGCAGATTCTTCGCTCACCACCCCCGAACCTGCCCCACAGAGCTATCGCTCTGCGGGGCCCCTGGTACGTTCGGGGCCCCGTTCGCTCTGAATGACACACTAACTTTTATCAGAATGACAACTTAACTTTTATCGTGAAGAACTTCAGGGGCCGCTCCCGGAAGCGAGAAACGACTCTAATGCGGGCGTCCGGGCAGAATGAAGTGCTCGGCGCAACGGGGCTCGTAGGCGTCGCCGGGAACCTTGATGGGGCTGTCGTAGGGCGCTGGCTTGCCGTCGATGAGGCGTTGCGAATAAAGCGCGCGGGCGCCGCAGGTGCAGTAGGCCATGCACTCGGTGATGCTGCCGCCATAGGCGTTGACCAGCCAGGAGAGGTTGAGCATTTCGCCGAATGGCATGGCGCGAAAGTCGAGGTCGAGCCCGGCGACCAACACGTCGTGATTGGCGTCGAGCAGGTTCTTGGTAAAGAGAAAAAGGTCGGTGACGAACTGCCCTTCGTCGATGGCGATGCACTCGACGCGCTTGCCAATTTCCTGTTCAAGGTCGTCGATGGCTTTGAGAACGGACCACGGATCGCTCGACGGGAATTCGAGGGCGTTCATCTTGGTGCTGCCGTTAGGATTGCGGCTTTCGACAAGGCCGGGGCCACCCTTGGTGTCGTCGCTGGGCTTGAGCACGAGTACGTATTGCTTGGCGTACTGGCGGCGCATCTCGGCGCGGCGCAGCAACTCCGCGGTTTTGTTGCTGCGCATGGGGCCCAGCATCAGTTCAATCTTGCCCGCCATCCTGGCAACTCCCGTGGACGAATTTGGCTTACGGATTTCCATCATAATGCGGCCGCGGTGCAGCTGACTTTGGCGTGACTGCGGTGATGAATCATTCGTCACCCAGTGCTTTCGAAAATGCGTAGAAGAAGTCCAGCGACTTCCAGTACGAGTCAATAGGAAGGCGCTCGTCCTGGCCATGCGCGCGGACGTCGTTACGCTCAAGTGCAATGGCCGAGTAGCCGTAACAGGGATAGCCGGCTTGCGCAAAGTAGATGGAATCGCTGGCACCGTCTTCCATCTCTGGCGTCACCGGGATTCCTGGCCAGATCGCATTGGTGATGCGCGTGAGCGGCTCAAAGACTTCCTTCAGCGGCGCGGGCGGCACAATGGCCTTGCGTTCGGGCGCCGTGTCGGCTACCTTGCCTGCATCGGAAACGTATTTCACGCTGAGCTTGGAATCGCCGAAGAGTGCGATGAGCTGCTGGCGAATCTCTTCGGGCGAGTGGCCCGGGAAGATGCGGCAGTTGACATTGGCCTGCGCGGTTTGGGGCAGCGCGTTGTTGGCGTGGCCGGCGGCGAGGCGCGTGGCAACGCAGGTGGTGCGGAAGTTGGAGTTGAAGCTTGGTTCGGCGCTGAGGCGGGCCGCTGCAGCGAGATCGGGGGGTGTGGCAAGGACCCCGCGAATGTTGTCTGCCATCTCGCCGCTTTCCTGCTTGGCGAGGTTGCCGAAATACACGCGGGTGACCTCGTTCATCTCAAATGGAAAGCTGTATGCGGCCAGCTTGTTGAGCGCCGTGGTCAGTTCGTAGATGGCATTGTCGGGCCGTGGCAGGGAGCTGTGTCCGCCGCGATTGCTGGCCGTGATCTGGTAGTCGGCATAGACCTTTTCCGTGGCTTCCACATCGCCGACGATGGCGCGGCCATGGTCGAGTTCAACACCGCCGGCATCGGGATTGATGACGAAAGCTGCGTCGACAAGATCGCGATGATTCTTTACCAGCCAGTCGGCGCCGTTGAATTTGCCTCCCTCTTCATCGGCGGTTAGGGCGAGAATGATATCGCGCCTGGGCTTGTAACCCTCGCGGTGAAGGCGCAATAAGGTGAAGACGAGCGCAGCGTCTGAGTCCTTCATGTCCTGCGTGCCGCGGCCGTAGAAGTAGCCATCCTTCTCGACAAATTGGAACGGATCGGTGTGCCAGTCGGATGGGAGCGCTTCAACGACGTCGATATGGCAGAGGAAGAGGACCGGCTTTTCGGATGTGGGCGCAGCGGCGCGGAAGCGGACGACGAGGTTCTGCTTGTTCGCGTCGGGGCCGAGCAGGTGCACGTCGTCGGGTGAAAAGCCGGCATCAAGGAAGCGCTTTTGCATGGCCTTGGTTGCGGCGGTCACGCTGCCCTTGGGCGTGTCCGTGGTGTTGATTTCGATGAGCTGCTTGAATATCTCGCGAGCCTCGGCGCGTTCGGCGGGCGACGAGGTGGGCAGCGAACCCGACTGCGCGACGGAAACGGATGCTGCGCATGCGAGGGCGGCAAGGACGGTGGGGAAAGTCTGGCGGGGCATGCGTGCAATTGTAAGTCAGGGCGTCGGTAACATTCGTCGTTGATGTGAGAGCGTGCAAGTGTAAAAGCAGATTCTTCGCTCCCCACCCCCGAACCTGCCCCAAAGAGCTCTCGCTCTTCGGGGACCCCTAAAACGTTCGGGGCCCCGTTCGCTCAGAATGACACTCTTAACTTTTGTTGGGGTTCTGCAGGGACCGGACAGCTGTGGTGGCGGCTGCATGTCGCGCAAGTTTGGCCACGCAGGTTTACAGGATGCGCCAAATCGATTTATTGTGAGGCCGCTGACAATTTGAGGTGGATTATGCGATTGAAGTTTTTTGCGGGCGCGGTTTTGGCGACGTTTGCGGTTGGATCTGTTGCGTTGAACGCGCAGGAGCGGCCTGAGATTACGGGGATTTCTCACTTGGCCGTCTACACATCGGACGCGGCGGCGACCGACCACTACTACCGCGAGATCATCGGCGCTGCGAAGGAGACGGACCCCGAAAATCCGCAAGGCGTGAAATATGCTCTCAGCGCTACGCAATACGTCGAGGTGTTGCCCCTACCGCCGAATGCAGGCATAAATCGCATGGACCACGCTGCCTTCAACACGGTGAGCGCGGACGGCATGCGGACATACCTTGCAGCCAAGGGCTGGAAGACGCCGTCGGCGGTAACGAAGGGTTCGGATGGAAGCCGCTGGTTTGCGGTGCTTGACCCGGAGGGCAACAAGATCGAATTTGTGCAGCCTAAAGCGAACGCAAAAGTCCCGAATGACCCGAGAGCGATCGGCCATCACATCATTCACGTCGGGTTCCTGGTACACAGTCGTGAAGCGGAGGACAAGTTCTACCGCGAACTGCTGGGCTTCAAGCCTTACTGGTACGGCGGCATGAAGGACGACAAGATCGATTGGGTAAGTCAGCAGGTTCCCGATGGGCACGATTGGCTGGAGTACATGCTGACGAGCGGGCCTTCGGGGTCGGGCATTCCAGCGAACATGACGCAGCAGACCCTCGGCGTGCTGGATCATTTTTCTATTGGCGAGAAGTCAGTGGACGATGCATTCAAAGTCCTGCAGGCAGGCAATAGGCTGGAAGGCCGGCATGACTCGGCACCCAAGGTCGGCAAGGACGGCAAGGGGCAATTCAATATGTACGACCCGGATGGGATTCGCGCGGAACTGATGAACTTCCACGCGACGGAAAAGCCCTGCTGCTCGGCGTTCACGGCGCAGGATCCGGCGGAGTAAGGGCGAATTGAGGTTTGTTGCTCTCCCACCCTTGGCGCAAAAACAGATACGCGCCAAGGATGGGGCACCCAGTTTCGTGCCTGGCAAATATTTCCGATTTAATTCACGCTAGAATTTAGATATGGCTGCAACTGCGCTGTCTGCTGATGTTCTCGCCAAGTACGAGCCGGTGATCGGGCTTGAAGTTCATGTGCAACTGCTGACCGCCAGCAAGGTGTTTTGCGGGTGCGCGAACAAGTTTGGATCGGAGCCGAATACGAATATCTGCCCGGTGTGCCTGGGGTTGCCCGGCTCGCTGCCGGTGCTGAATGCGAAGGCAGTGGAGTTCGCCGTGCTGGCTTCGCTGGCGCTGAATTGCGAGGTGCGCGAGCGGTCGATCTTCGCACGCAAGAACTACTTTTATCCCGACCTGCCCAAGGGCTACCAGATTTCGCAGTACGACAAACCGCTGGCCGAGCACGGCTGGATCGATGTTCCCACTGCGGATGGAAGCATGAAGCGCATCGGCATCACGCGGCTGCACATGGAAGAGGACGCGGGCAAGAGCCTGCATGATGGCTTTTCCGATTCGGCGACGCGAACCTATCTCGACCTGAACCGCTGCGGCACGCCGCTGGTCGAAATCGTGAGCGAGCCGGATATTCGGACGCCCGATGAAGCCTTCGAGTACCTGACGCGGCTAAAGGAGATTCTGCTTTATACGGCTGTTTCGGACTGCAATATGGAAGAGGGTTCGCTGCGCTGCGATGCCAATGTAAGCGTGCGGCTGAAGGGCGCACCGAAGTTTGGCACCAAGGCTGAAGTCAAGAACGTGAACAGCTTCCGTTTCATTCGTGCGGCGTTGGAGTACGAGATCGAGCGGCAGATCGAAGTTATCGAAGAGGGCGGCCGGGTAATTCAGGAAACGCGGCTGTGGAATTCAAATGAAGGACGAACCTATTCGATGCGCTCGAAGGAACAGGCGCATGACTATCGCTATTTCCCTGAGCCTGACTTGCCGCCGCTGATGGTGACGCCGGAGTTCATTGAGGCAGTGAAAGCGAAGCTTCCAGAGTTGCCTGAAGCGCGCCGCAAGCGGATGATTGCCGAATACGAACTAAACCCGAAGGACGCGCACGCACTCACGGCCTCGCGCGAATTTGCGGACCGCTTTGAGGCTGCGGCGAGAACGGCGAAGAATCCGCGACGCGTTGCCAATTTGCTGCTGAGCGAACTGGGAGGCCGGTTGAAGGCTTTGGGCCTCGAACTCGATCAGTCGCCAGTGTCGATGGCGGGCCTGGTGATGGCCGCCGATCTGCTCGATGAGGAAAAGATCAGCTCGAAGCAGTTGAAGGGGCTGTTCGATATCGCATTCGAAAAGGGCGAGGACTTCCCTGCCGTGTATGAGCGCGAAAAACCGCAGCAGATCACGGATTCCTCGGCGATTGAGGCGATGATCGACGAGGTGATTGCCGCCAATCCCAGGCAGGTAGAGCAGTACCGCGCCGGCAAGAAGACGATGGCCGGTTTCTTTGTGGGCCAGGTGATGAAGGCGTCGAAGGGGCAGGCCAACCCGGCGCTGCTGAACCAGTTGGTGACGAAAAAGCTCGACGGGTAATTCTGGAAGTGCAATCCTGTCCGCGATTCGATTCCCGACGTCAAGGGGAACCGCGGGCCCTGCGCATACGTATGCTGCCTTGGGTCCCGCGTTTTTAGACGGTCAGGAGATCTCCATGATGAACCTGCGCAAAGGAAGTGCACTACTGCTGTTGGGTGCGCTGCCAGCCCTGCTGGCCGGCTGCAGAGATTACGATTCGCGTAATGGCGACGGTGGCCTATCGAACAGTACGACAGGCGCCTCAGGTGAAGTCACCATCAACAAGATGGGTGGTGGAATCGACCTGGCGAATGCGCCGCACGGAGCCACGCTCAACACCATGGGCGGCGGAATTCACGTGGGCAATGTTGCCTCCTTCGCCACCATCAAGACGATGGGTGGCGAGATTGAAGTTGATCATGCAAGCGGACCAGTGGATGCAACGACGATGGGTGGAGGGATCACCATCGGCACGTCTGAAGGGCCGGTCAAGGCGACATCCATGGGCGGCAGCATCACGGTACACGAGACAGGAACCTCAAGCCAGGAGCGGGACATCCGCCTGACGTCGAAGGGCGGGGACATCCAGCTGACCGTGCCCAAGGATTTTCCCATGGAGGTCAAAATCATCCTCGCCTACACTCGGACCGACCACCAATACCGCATTACCCAGCACGCCGGACTTGACGTGCGCGAGTCAGACAACTGGGACAACTCCGAAGGCACGCCCCGCAAATACATCCGCGCGCGCGGGGTCGTCGGCAGCGGGCTGAATCACGTAACGATCGAGACCATCAACGGCAACGTGATTCTGAACCAGGAATAACCGTGCCGGTCATCATCCGCGATCCTTCAGACGTCGGGTAGCTTCGCGCCACGGGCTTCGAACCGCATAAACGGGCGTCGCTGTCACCGTTTCCTTTTCTACAGCGAGGAGCTTGCGCTTGAGCAGCCAGCGGATGGCGGACTGGGCCGAGCTTTTTGAAACTCCCACGGACTCGGCTACCTGCTGATAGCTCACGCGTACGTCTGCGTGTGTCTTCGCCTGCTCCGCCGCGAGCCACAGATAGACGAGGAAGCTGACCGGCTTGCGGTCGTGGCCAACGAGATCGCGAATCAGGGTATCGGTGATGTAGTCATCGAATGTCAGCATTGCTATACCAATGGATACTATAGCATCGAATGCCTGATTGCTTGCGGAAATGGGCCGCGCTATTCTCGACCCATTGTGAGGAACACATGATAAAAGGCATCAAGTTTGTCGGGATTCCGGTGCGCGATCAGGATGTGGCGCTCAAGTTCTACACCGAAGCCCTGGGCATGAAGGTGATGACGGATCAGCCTTTCACGCCGAAGCAACGATGGATTGAACTGAAGTTTCCTGGCGCGGATACCGGAGTGTCACTCTTTACGCCGGACGGCCATGAAAACCGCATCGGAGACTTTCAATCCATTTCGTTCTGGTGCGACGACGTGTTCGCTACCGCCGATGCAATGAAGAAGAAAGGCGTGGTCTTCACCAAGGAGCCGGCGACCGAGGAATGGGGCTCTGTAGCCGTGTTCAAGGATGCGGATGGGAATCAGTTAGTGCTGTCGAGCCGGGGCAAGCAGAAATAGCTGGCCCCGGAACTCGAATCTTTGAAGAGTGCAGCAACGAATGTGACGTGGCCTACTTCAACTTCAATTCGGTTTGAAAGTCCTTGCGTGCGTCCCAGTTGCTGACGGTTTTCGTCGGGCTTTTCTTGCCGTCCTTTTCGGCCCACAGGTCGTAATCGTCGGTCATGTTGACCTGCGCAAAGCGAAAGCTGCCGTTGCTGGCGGAGGTGTAACTGCGGATCGACTTGGTTTTCTGGTTCTTGAGGAAGACAGTCGCGCCCTGCACTGGTGCAGAGTCGGCGTCGAGTACGAGGCCGGCGACATTCCGCTGGCCCAGATTTTGTGCGAAGGCTACACCGACATGTTGTACCGCCGGAACGATCCCCGTCGCAAGGGCGACAAAAATTGCCCATGCCGACAGTGTTGCGCGGTTCCCTTTCACTCTTCCTCCTCGTCCTCATTCAGAAAGTTTTCGTCGTCCTCATCGATGCCCTCTTCCACTTTGGAGAGCTCGAGCGGCTCGACGCCGACGATCTCATACTCTGTTCCGCATTCACCGCAGGCGACCACGTCGCCTTCTTCCGCTTCTTCAACATCGATATCTAAATCGTTTTCACATTCCGGGCAGCTTGTCATGGCAGCCTCCTCTCTCAAGGCAGTTCGTGATGTAGGATGACGGTACCCCTAGGGTACGGACTTGGGTTAGTTTTAGGCAAACCGATCCAAAGGTCAAGAGGCAGCTTCCCCCTCTTGAAACCGAAGTACGCCCACCGGAGAATGAATAATGAAGCTTCCTCAAGTGGTCCTGCTTTGCGGGCTCGCGCTGGTGTGCGGCGCCGCGAAGGCGCAGCCTGACTATGTGTTGCACGCGACCCCCATTGGCCCCGCGCCGGTCGATCCGGCGATTGCCCGGGCTCTTGCAACCATCAAGCCCAGCCAAATAAATGAGACGCTAAAAACGCTGGTTGGTTTCGGCACGCGCAGCACATTATCGAGTATGGCAACCGATCTGCCGCCGGGCCAGGGAATTAACGCCGCGGCCGACTGGATCGCAGGGCAGTTTCAGGCCATCTCGCACGAATGCGGTGGCTGCCTTGAGGTCAAGCGTGACACATTCACCGCCGATCCAGCGAGCGGGGGCGCGTGGGCGGGGCGGATTCCCAAGCCGACGCAGCTTACGAATGTCTATGCCATCTTGCGTGGTACGGATCCGGCGCAGGCTAAGCGCATGGTACTTGTAACTGGACATTACGATTCGCGCAATTTGAACATTCTCGACGATCACGGAGCGGCGCCCGGCGCAAACGACGATGCCTCGGGAGTGGCTGTCTCGCTGGAGTGTGCGCGGGCTTTGAGCAAGTTAAAGTTTCCCGGAACAATCGTTTTTGCCGCGGTGGCGGGCGAAGAGCAGGGGCTGGTGGGGTCCGGGCATCTGGCCAAACTGGCGAAGGATGAAGGCTGGGATCTGGAAGCGGTACTGAACAACGACATCGTGGGAGGAAACACCACGCCCGGCGACACGCTGCAACTGAAAGACCGTGTGCGCGTGTTTTCCGAGGGCGTTCCGCAGGCGGCATCGCCGGAGGAGGCGCGGCGGATCCGGGCGCTGGGCAAAGAGGACGACTCGCCGAGTCGGGAGTTGGCGCGGAGTATCGCAGAAACGGCGCGGACCTACTTCTCGAAGCCGGGCGCGACCAAGCCCTTTTCCGCGTTTCTCGTCGATCGGCCCGATCGCTACCTGCGCGGCGGCGACCACAGCTCCTTTAACCACGAGGGGTTCGCGGCGGTGCGGTTTACCGAGTGGCGCGAGGACTACAACCACCAGCACCAAAACGTAGTTCAGCCGGCTCCGGGGTTAGATTCGCCGGTGCTGGGCGACCTGATCGAGTTCGTGGACTTCAACTACGTGGCGGCCGTGGCAAGGCTGAACGCGGCGACTCTGGCAACACTGGCCGCTGCTCCCGGCGAGCCGGAGAAGGTCACTATCGTCAACAAAATGACGGAGAACGGTTCGACGCTATCCTGGGACCCCCCGGCTGGAGGCACGGAGCACTATGAGGTACTTTGGCGCGAGACAACCGCGTCCAACTGGCAGTATGTGAAGCAGGTCCCGGCAACTACATCGGAGGGACCAGTGACGGTGTCGCTCCCCATCTCCAAGGACAACGTCATCTTTGGCGTGCGGGCGGTGGACGCGAACGGCCATCGCGGGCTGGTTGTCGTTCCATGAACAACAGCTAATGGTTCTTGTTTCGTCCAAGTGGTTAGGGCCTGACTCACGGGTCCCCATGACACGCATAAGGCGTTCCATTTAACCTGTTCAGTACGATGGCAAGGATTGGCGCCACACCGTTTGCATTCCCCGATTTTCACGGCGCCACCCGCCGACTGGTGCTGGTAAACCTGGGCGCCTATTTCCTGCTTGCCATTGTGGGGCTGTTCGCCGCGGGAGCGACGAGATCCGCACTGCCCTATCTGATCTTCGATCCTGCAGCTTTCCTGCATGGCTCGATCTGGCAGCCTTTTACCTACAGCCTGATACATCCAACCGGTCTGGTCGTCTCCACTCTCTTTGAGCTGCTCTCCATCTGGTTTCTGGCGGGGTTTCTGGAGGCTTTTCATAACGATACCTGGGTAATGGGTCTCTATGCCGCATCAGTTGTGGGCACGGCGCTAGCGGCCCTCGCCATCTACGGTGCAAGTGTCGCGCTGGGTGCGTCGCTGGTCACGTTTCCGCTTTACGGGTGCTTTGGCGGCATCTTCGGGCTGCTGATGGCGATCGGCCTGCTCTACGGCGACGTGCAGTTCCAGATGTTCTTCGTCATCGGCATCAAGGCGCGCTACATGGCGATCATTTATGCGCTGGTGGCCATTGCCATGATGTTCGGCAGCATGCGTATGTACGCCTTCGCGCAGCTGGGCGGAGCGCTGGCGGGTTTTGCCTTCATCCGCATGGCGCCCCGGCGCGGGTTCTCGTTCGCGTTCAGCGAGAAATGGTACGGGATGCGCAACAACTACTACCGCTGGAAGCGCCGGCGGGCGGCGAAGAAGTTCGAGGTCTACATGCGCTCCCAGGGCCGTACCGTCAAATTTGACGGCAGCGGTAAGCAGATTGACGAAGACCATGACGACAAAAAGCGCTGGAACTGACGGCTGCCTTCCGCGCCCTTCTCGCCCGATCTGCTCGCGATATACGCCATGACGCAGAACCGCATCGATATCATTCGCGAAAACTACGACCGCATCGCCGATGAGTACGCCGAAAGACTGTTCCGCGAACTCGACGGCAAACCGTTCGACCGCGGGCAGCTCACGCGTTTTGCCGAAGCGGTAAAAGATCGCGGCACGGTCTGCGACATGGGGTGCGGACCGGGACACGTGGCTCGCTTTCTGCACGATGCCGGGACCAAGGTCTTCGGCCTGGATCTCTCGCCGCAGATGATCGCGCAGGCACAGATGCTCAGTCCGAACATCGAGTTTCGCGAAGGAAACATGCTCGCGCTTGATCTGGAAGACAACACGCTGGTCGGAATTACCGCGTTTTATGCCATCGTGAATATCGCCGCTGCGTCGCTGCCGCTCGCATTCGCCGAGATGCACAGAGTTCTGCAACCGGGCGGCCTGCTACTGCTCGCTTTCCACATCGGCGACGAGGTCATCCGGCCCGCCGAATTGTGGGGCCAGCCTGTCTCAATGGAGTTCTACCATCTGCGGCCCGAGAAGATTCTATCCCTGCTGACTGAGGCCGGGTTCGCGATTGAAGATGCGATCGAGCGCGAGCCTTACGCTCCGGACGTGGAGTATCAGAGCCGCCGGGCTTATGTTTTCGCGCGGAAGCCTGCCATTCAAGCTTGACGTTCATGGGAAGGTTTTGTGATGTTGGCGCAAGCGCTTCAGCCGGCGGTGCCTTCGTCCACCTTGCGCTCGTTCTCCGTCTCGTCCATCGGCTCGTCGAAATTGCCCTCCACTACGGCGTCTGAGCGGGCGATTGAGGTGTTGGGATGGTGCCGGCGGAGAGTAGCGCTGGTGTCATCACTGCCGGGCTCGACGCTTATCGCTCCCAGCGCGGACTGCATTGGGTCGGACTCGGTGAAGCGCGCAATGCGCTCTTCCGCTGCGTCGTCCACAATCAGGCCCGAGCCGTCGCGGGCGTTGGGACGCTCGTCTTCCTGGAGGAGGTTTATTTCGAGCGCGTCGAGCTCTTCTTCCGTGCTGGCTTCGAGTTCATCGAATTTCTGCCCGAGAGCACCTTCAGCAATCACCGGTTTATCGGCGCCACCCGTCATGGCTTCGAGGCGATCCAGCGCCGTATCGGTCGCAGGGTCATCGGACAGGTTGGAGTCAGAAGAGCCCCTATCATCTGCATAAACAGAGCTCTCGTTCAAGTCGACACGCGTGCTTTCCCCTTGGCTTTCCACTTTATTTGCCATTTTCCCGTCCTCTCGATTCTGCCCCGGCGATGAATTACCGAGTGTGCTTCAACTGGGATGCGGGCGGCGACGTTGCAGTTCGCTGCAAGGCAATTCCTCATCGCGGTTGCTGACAGCGGTCGTCTTATGGCCTCGGCATGAAGGTCTTCGCGATACAATCCTCAATGGAATGAACAAGAAGATTGCATTTCTATTTCCGGGGCAGGGTTCGCAGACAGTGGGTATGGGCCGCGACCTTGCCGAGCGGTTTCCAATCGCCAAACAGACCTTTGCCGAAGCCAATGAGGCCTGCGGATTTGCTTTGTCGAAGCTCTGCTTTGAAGGCCCCGAAGAGGACCTGAAGCTGACCGAAAACACGCAGCCGGCGATACTGACGGTGAGTGTGGCGGCGTTGCGCGTGCTTACCGAACATGGAGTGAAGCCGGCGCTGGCAGCAGGTCACTCGCTGGGCGAGTGGTCGGCACACGTGGCAGCGGGAACGCTGAAGTTTGCCGATGCGGTGCGCGCAGTGAAGGCGCGCGGGCGGGCGATGCAGCTGGCAGTGCCTGCAGGTCAGGGTGCGATGGCGGCAATCCTGTCGCTTGATCCGGCACAGGTGGTTGAGGTTTGCGACGAGGTTGCGAATGAGACGGGACTAACCGTGGCTGCGGCGAATCTGAATTCGCCGGGGCAGACCGTGATTTCCGGTGCGACCGCGGCAGTGGAAAAAGCGGCTGCACTGTGCAAGGCAAAGGGCGCGCGACGCGCCGTGATGCTCCCGGTGAGCGCTCCATTCCATTGCGCGTTGATGAAGCCGGCGCAGGAGGAAGTGGCACGGGTGCTGGCGGGACTGCAGCTTTCCGATCCGCAATTTCCTGTGGCCGCGAACGCAAGCGGAACAATAGTGACTACGGCCGATGGGGCGCGCGATGCTCTCATCGAACAGGTGACCGGAGCGGTGCGCTGGGTGGATTGCATGAGGACGCTGGTCGGCGCCGAGGCAGAGTTATTTATCGAGGTTGGTCCGGGCAAGGTGCTCTGTGGGCTGCTGAAGCAGATTGATCCCGCGCAGAAGTCGTTGAACGTGGAAGACACGGCGAGCCTGGAAAAGACTCAGGCGGACCTGGTGTCCGCCTGATTGCCATTTGCAGGAAAGTCCAATCGTCTTTGTGTTGGTCCTGAACTACGGCCCGAGATACAGCTCTTCATCCGGTGGTGCGAAGTCCAGTGTGTGGTCCTTCGGGAAGTAAGTAAGAAAGAGCGCCTTGCTCTTTCGCCCGTTGATCAGTACCCCGACCAGCAGCACATTTTTGAAGACCCGCGCAGCCACAATCTCATGAGTTTGGATCACGCCATATTCGTTGTCAGGGCTGGTCCTGGACCAATCCTTCTCAAAGCGATCGAAGGGATAAGCACCGTACTTCTCCGGGTGCTGCTGCCAATTAGGATCGTGCACCCAGATGGCGTAAGCGCTCTTCAGATCGTTCTTCTCAACGTCCTGAAGGAAATGGTTGATCGCGGCGCGGCCGCGCATGTGCGTGTACCAGTTCCAGGGCATGTCGGCGGGATGGCCGGAAAGCATCCAGAAGACCACAATCAAAATGAACAGCAGGCCGCCGCCTCCATACAGCATGGCGCGGTTGCGGTTCTCGCGGGCTTGGTCAAACTTGGGAGCGTCGAGCAGGGTCATCGCAGACTGTCCTCGCAGTCAAGGATACGGTATAGCAGGGAACAGAGAGTAGCGAGTAGGGAGTAGGGAGTAACGAACAGGAGCGTTGCCTGGTGTGGCAGTGATTTAGCGCTGATGCTTGAAGCACAACATGAATCCCCTTCTATCTTAGACACCGGCAAGGGGTTTGCTGTTCCCTGTTTTGTACTCCCTACTCCTTTCCCGGTTCACCGCACATTTATTCCCTGCTGTACGTATTACGGTTCTTTTCCTCGTGCCGCTCTACCCCTAGCTCGATCAAGCGCGTGACCAGTTCGCTGTAAGGAACGCCTGTGGCCTCCCACAGCTTGGGGTACATGCTGATCTGCGTGAAGCCGGGCAGGGTGTTCACCTCGTTGAGGTAGATGCGGCGCTTGCCGTCTGGCTCCATCAGAAAGTCAACGCGCGCCAGACCGGCTAAATCGCAGGCGCGAAAAGCGGCAACCGCCATTTCACGTATTTTGCTCGTTTCGGACCGCGTCAATTTGGCTGGTATCACGGGTACAGAGCCTTCAGAGAGATACTTCGCCTCGTAGTCGTAGAACTCCTTGCCGGGAATGATTTCGCCGACCACGCTGGCCTTGGGATCATCGTTGCCGAGGACGCCTACTTCGAGTTCGCGGGCGCGTGACTTCTTGCCGCCCACGCCCTGCTCGATAACGAGCTTCCGATCATACTTCGCAGCCTCGTCCAGCGCGGGGCCGAGTTCCTTGCGGTCATGCGCCTTGCTGATGCCCACCGACGAACCAAGGTTCGCGGGCTTCACAAACAATGGATACTTGAGTGCGCCTTCGATTTGTGCAATTACCTTGCGCGGCGAGGTCTCCCACTCCGAGCGTAGGATGGTGACGTGCTTCACGATAGGCAGACCGGCCTGCGCGAACAGGCGCTTCATCGCGTCCTTGTCCATACCGGCCGATGAGCCCAGAACGCCGGAGCCCACGTAGGCGATACCCGCCAGTTCAAAAAGCCCCTGGATCGTGCCGTCTTCGCCAAAGGTCCCGTGCAGCACCGGGAATACGACGTCGATCGCTTTTCCTTCAGGCCCTTGCGGTCCCGGCACAGGCGCAAGCAGCGTGGGGATTCCCTCCTGCAGAAGCTTCGCTCCCGGAGTCGCTTCCGGATCGCCGGCACGCAGGCGGCGCGCCACTGCGATCTGGTTGCCTTCCAGCAGGTTGGTCGCGTCCGCTGCGGCCAGCCAGCGACCCTCCTTCGTAATGCCAATCGGTATCACGTCGAATTTCTTGCGATCGATTGCCTTGAGAATAGAAGCCGCCGACAGCAGCGAGACTTCATGCTCGCCACTGCGCCCACCAAACAGAACACCAACGCGAAGTTTTTTTGCCATCCCTGTTATTGTCGCTCACCAGAACGTGGAGAAGGGTGACCGGCGAGGTTCTGCGTACGCCCCTTCGAACAAAATGCTCAACGGATGGGGCACGCAGATTCTTCTTCAACCACCCGTCTGGTTAGGCGTCAAAGAATCTTCTTCCCGAATGCCGAGCAAGCCAGTTCAACAGCGAGGTCGGCGGTACGGTTGTGCTCGTCGATCACCGGGTTCACTTCGACGATCTCAAAGCTGAGCATGCGGCCGTGGTCGGCCAGAATCTCCATGGCCAGGTGGGCTTCGCGATAGGTCGCTCCGCCGCGCACGGGTGTGCCTACGCCGGGCGCATCTTCGGGGTCGATCCAATCCATATCGAGCGAGACGTGGTAGCCGGCAGTTCCCCGCCCCGCGGCGCGCAGGGCCTCTTCCATCACCGCGCGCATGCCCCGCTCATCGATGTCGCGCATCGTGTACACCTCGCCGATGCCAGCGCGGCGGATATTGGCGCGCTCCGCGGAATCGATATCGCGGACGCCAATGAGGACGGTGTTTTCTGCGGCGATCTTGGGTGCAAAGCCGCCGATGTTCGTAAGCAGGTCCGGGCCGAGTCCCAGCAGGGCCGCAAGGGGCATGCCATGAACGTTGCCGCTGGGCGAGGTGTCCGGCGTGTTGATGTCGGAGTGGGCATCAATCCACAGGATGCCGATCTTTTGGTTTTGGCGCCGGTAAAATTCCGATACGCCGGAGACTGAGCCAACTGCAATGGAGTGGTCTCCGCCCAGGACCAGTGGGGTCATGCCATCTTCCAGCGTCTTCGAGACGGCGGCTGCAGTGCGGGTGCATGTGTCGGCAATCTGCTTCAGATAGCGCGCGTTGGGGCTGCCGAAGTTCTGCGTTTCAGCGATGTCCACCTCCACGTTGCCACCGTCGCTCACGTGATGGCCGAGGGCCTCGAGCCGCGCTTCCAGTCCCGCAACGCGCATGGCCGACGGGCCCATGTCGACGCCGCGACGGCTCGCGCCCATGTCAAGCGGCACGCCCAGAACGCGGATGCGCCGCGTCGGCAACGATTGCGTTCCGCTCGGAGGAAAAGAGGTAACAACAAGGGGAATTTCTGGGTTGCTAGCCATGCAGGGTGCTCTCCCGAATCTGAGCCCCTGCCATGATACCTTGCGCCCCCCGCGGCATGCCCCGAAACGGTACATTCCGTTCTTGAAGTGCTATGACCGGTGTAGTACCGATTCCCCGAAAGGTGTAACAAGAGTAATCAAACTTGAGCGTAGAATTTTACCAATCGCAACTAATGACTTTATTGCAGGTACTACGGCTAAGTTCCGCCATGCAAGTAACTAAGCAGGCAGGGCCAAGGACACAAGGGATGGCGTTAAGCAGCAAATCCCGGCGAAATCTGATGGGTGCGGCGGTGAGCCTTGTTCTCGCGACGGCGACACCGATCGTGCATGCTGCGACGCTGCCGGGTACCACCGAGCAGCCGCTCACCTCGATTCGCGCGATTCATGCACTCGGCAACTCCCAGGCAAGCCATCAGCTTCCCGTTTCGTTTGAGGCTACGGTCACCTACTATCGCCGCTATGAGCGGACAATGTTTGTCCAGGATGGCGACGTTGCCATTTATGTGCAGGCCAACCTGCAGACACAGGTTTCGGTCGGCGATCGCGTCCTGATCAAAGGCACCACTCACGAGAGCTTCAGGCCGTTCGTATCGGCCACCAGCATCGCGGTGCTAGGGCATCCCGGACTGCCCGCCGCTGTGCCCGCCACTTTCGACCAGCTGATTCGCGCCGAGTTTGACTGCCGGCTGGTGACAGTACGCGCGACAGTGCGTAGTGTCGATCTCGTTCAGAGTTCGGACAGGTCCAGCGTCACGATCCAGATGCGCAGCGACGGCGGACCAATTGAAGCCGTGATCGACAGCGACAGCGTTGACGGCCTCAAGAACGTTCTGGATGCCGAAGTAGAGTTCACCGGCGCCGTTTCCGGGCGATTTGACGGCAAGATGCAGGTAACCGGCATCCTGTTGCACGGGAGTTCATTGGCGGCGATCAAGGTAGTGAAACCGGCCGCGCGTGATCCGTGGGATTTGGCGCTGACGCCGATGGACGAAATCCTGAAGGGCTACCACGTACGCAATTTGACGCAACGCGTGCGCGTGCACGGGACCATCACGTATTCTCAGCCCGGCTCCGCGGCGGTGTTGCAGGACGGCTCAAAAAGCCTGTGGATTATGACCTCGTCCATTGCGCCGTTGCGGGTAGGAGACCAGGCCGACGCGATCGGATTTCCGGATGTGCACGACGGATTCCTGGCGTTGACCGGCGGCGAAATAGTTGACCGGCAGATATCAACGCCCATTGCTCCCCGCTCGGTAACGTGGTCGGAACTGGCCACGAGCCATCACCTCTTCGATCTGATTTCGACCGAGGCCCAGGTTGTGGCGGAGAACCGCAGCGCCGCACAGGACGAATACGTATTGAGCGCGGGAGGCAACCTCTTCTCGGCCATCTACCGGCTCCCTCCATCGCGAAGCCTGCAATCTGTAGCGCTTTGGCCGATGAAGCATGTGGCTCTCGGCTCTAAGGTACGCGTGGCTGGAATCTGCATCATGGGCGCCTCGAATCCCTTTGACACGCAAGTGCCGTTCGACATCCTGATGCGCACGACGGACGACATCGTCGCCATTAGCGCGCCTTCCTGGGTGAGCGTGGGCAACATGGTTCGAGTCGTAGTCGTTCTGCTGGTGACCGTGCTGATCGTGAGCGTATGGGGCTGGATACTTCGTATAAAGGTGCAGCGCCAGACCGCAACCATCACCACACACGCCGAAACCGAATCCCGGCTGGAGCGGCATAACACCCAACTGGAGATGAAGCGCAGCCGGATTCTCGAAGACATCAACAGCTCGCGCCCCATGCCAGAGCTGATCGATGCCATCACCGAGATGGTGGCCTTCAGCCTAGATTGCCCGTTCTGCTGGTGCGAAATGCCCGATGGCGCGCGACTCGGCAATGCTCCCGGCAATATGCAAGGCCTGCGCAGCATTCGACTCGACATCCCGGCCCGCGCCGGTGGAGCGCTCGGAACCCTGTTTGCGGCCAAAGAGGCCGGTGAGCCTCGTCCGCAGGACGAAGCAGCGGCGCTGGAGTCAGGCGTACGCCTGGCGACTCTCGCCATTGAAACACGCAAATTATACAAAGACCTCGTCTATCGCTCGGAGTTCGATTTGCTTACCGATATCCATAACCGCTTTTCCCTCGACCGCTACCTGGAACAGTTGATTGAAAAAGCCAAGGTGGAGGGCTCGATCTTCGGCTTGGCTTACGTCGACCTGGACGAATTCAAGCAGGTCAACGACTTCTACGGCCACCATGTCGGTGACCTCTACCTGCAGGAAGTTTCTATGCGCATGAAACGCCAGCTTCGCTCCGGTGACATGCTGGCACGCCTTGGCGGCGACGAGTTTGCCGCCCTGGTGCCGGTGGTCCGTAGCCGTGCCGCCATTGAAGAGATTGCGCAACGCCTTGAGCGTTGCTTCGACGCACCGTTTGCAGTTGAAGGGTACGTGCTTCGCGGAGGCGCAAGCGTTGGCGTCGCACTCTATCCTGACGACGGCACATCACCCGACAGCCTGCTCAGCGCGGCCGATGCGGCCATGTACGTTGCCAAGCATACCAAGCGCCATGGGGCGGAGATGCCCGACCGCCTGCAGAAAGCACTCTTCAAGCCCGAAGAGCAAGGCCGATAAAGACACGCCGATTCCATGCGAACCGGCGCGCACTCACCCCAAAACTGTCGAGCATTTCAGCGCATGCGCACGTGCAGTTGTTGCGAAATAATCGTCTTGTTCTGACCCGGTCCACTTTGCTTAGCGATAAATTGCGCAGGAAATTCATGAGGTCGAAATGAGGAAGACCCAACTTTGCTGTTGTCTTTGAATAGGATCCCCGCAAAGCAAATGACCGACGCCTCTCCGCCGGCGACCGCTTGCAACTTTGGGAATAATACGTGACTCAAGTTACTCCTCTGAGTAATAGGGTGGATTGACTCTCGCCGGCACCAAGTCAAGTATTGACTGTTCGATCGATCTGTGTGGAGAGTCGTCCCGAAGACGAACTGCTTGTATCGCACAAGGACCCAAAGGCAACTGAAAAGGGTTTCCAGCCCAGCTCACCATCTGTCCTTTTCTTCACTTTCTATTCAAATGGTCTGCAGTTGGCTTGTGTCTTGACGAGTCTCTTCAACCCTTTCCACTCGGATCACATCGCACAACTTCAATACCGGGGGCCTTCTGTATGAAGCGAGTGACGTGGATCGCTCTAGTCTTGTTTTCTTTCGCGAATGCGGCTGCGGCAAAAACCAGTTTTACTCGGACAGACGCCATGGGCGCACATGTCAACTCAGGTCGGGGTTGTCCTGCGTGTCACACCCCGCACAGCTTGGCGTGCAAGAAACGCAATTCCGATATTCGCAGCGCGAACTCGGCAAGGAACATGCTGTGGGGCGACGATGTGACGGGCACATACGCAGCGGTGGGCGGCGACGCATTTCAAAAAGTGCCGGTTGACACATCCGATTCTCGTGAGATACTCACATGTCTAAGCTGCCATGACGGCAACTATGGACCTCGCGCCATGATGCGCAACACTATTTACGAAGTTCTGCCATCGACTTATGGCATCTCTGAGGCCATCCCGACCTTGTTGGACCAGGAGAGCCTCATTACGGGTCATGAGTTAGCAGACCACCCACTTGGACTTGAAGCGCAGGTCAGATGCGGTGGTGCACTCGGCTGGGATTGCACGGAAACAAACGGTGTAATCAACATGGTGGGAATCCACTCATCGAGGTTTGCAGCGGATTATGGCTTTTTCGTCAAACCGAGCCATCACGGCAATACTTCCGTTCTTGCTTGCACTACATGCCACAACCCGCACCTGATGACGACGACCCGCGTAACCGCGAGTACCGCTTCGAATCTCTTTCCGCCCGGTGACTATCCAACCAGGCACTTCCTGCGCGCTCCTTATTTTCCGGAGAATTCCCCAGGGCAGAATAGCAATCGATCCGCTCAGTTTTGCCGCCAATGCCACGCGGACAAATCGAACGAGATGAATGGCGGTTCGGCTGTGACCCACATCTAAAGCGGATTGAGGTATCATCCGTAGGAAATTCGTGCCGAAAGCATTGCATGCAGAAATCTACGTGATGAAAAGAGAAGGCCCGGCTTGCGCCGGGCCTTCTGTTCAATTACCACTGTCCACTGACAACTGTCTTTTACTCGGCTGCCATCTCTTCGGCTTCGCCTTCCTGTCGCATGAGTTCCAGTTCGCGTTCGGCGGCTTCGATCTCTGCCGAAACCTCTTGCTGGACTCGGGCTGCCGCTTCTTCCAGTTCCGGTGAGAGCTGGACGTTGCGGTAGTACTCGAGACCCGTGCCTGCCGGGATGAGCCGGCCGACGATGACGTTCTCCTTGAGGCCACGGAGATTGTCGATCGCTCCGTTGATACTGGCTTCGGTAAGAACGCGGGTCGTCTCCTGGAAGCTGGCCGCGGAGATGAACGAGTCAGTCGAGAGCGACGCCTTGGTGATGCCAAGCAGGAGCGGACGACCGAGTGCCGGACGGCCACCTTCTCTGACAACACGCTCGTTCTCTTCGCGGAAGCGGAAGCGATCGACCTGCTGCTCGAGCAGGAAGTTGGTATCGCCCACTTCGTCGATCCTGACCCAGCGCAGCATCTGGCGGACAATCACTTCGATGTGTTTGTCCGAGATGGCCACGCCCTGCAGACGGTAGACTTCCTGGATTTCGTTCACCAGGTAAGCCTGCAGTTCCTTTTCACCCAGCACGGCAAGAATGTCGTGCGGGTTCAAGGGACCGTCCATCAGCGGGTCGCCGGCACGAAGACGTTCGCCTTCCTGCACGTTGACGTGGATACCGCGAGGTACCGAGTATTCCTTCTCGTCGCCATTGTCAGCGGTGACATAGATCTTGCGCTGACCCTTGGCAACTTCGCCGAAGCGGACCACACCATCGATCTCGCTGATGATGGCAGTCTCACGAGGCTTGCGGGCTTCGAATAGTTCAACCACGCGCGGCAGACCGCCGGTGATGTCCTTCGTACGCGTCGACTCCTTCGGAATCTTTGCGAGCACATCGCCCGGACCCACCTCATCGCCGTCCTGCACCATAAGGTGCGCACCGCGAGGCAGCAGGTAGCGCTTGTTCGACTTCGCATTCTTGACGAGGAATGCAGGCTGGCGCTTCTCATCGGGAGCGTCGGCAACCACCCAGCGCGACAGGCCGGTGACTTCGTCGACTTCTTCGTTAAGGGTGATGCCTTCCTGCAGATCCTTGAACTGCACCGCGCCACCGATTTCCGTGAGGATGGCGTAGGTGTAAGGATCCCACTCTGCCAGCAACTGGCCGAGCTTCACCTGTTCGCCGTCCTTCACGCGGAGACGCGCGCCGTAGACAACCTGGTAGCGCTCCTTTTCACGACCACGCTCGTCCTGAATGGCGAGCGAGCCGGAACGGTTCATCGCAACCAGAGTGCCGTCCTTGCTCTCGACGTAGTTCAGATTGATGAAGCGCACGAAGCCGTTGTTCTTGGCATCGAGGCGCGACTTGTCCTGCACACGGCTGGCAGTTCCGCCGACGTGGAAGGTACGCATGGTAAGCTGCGTTCCCGGTTCGCCGATGGACTGCGCTGCGATAACACCGCAAGTTTCGCCGAGCTCGACCATGCGGCCGGAACCCAGGTTGCGTCCGTAGCAGAGCGCGCAAACGCCGCGACGCGATTCGCAGGTGAGCACCGAGCGGATCTTGACCTTTTCAACGCCCGCGCCCTGGATGGCGGAAGCGATGTCTTCGTCAATCTGCTGGTTCACGTCGATTACAGCGTTACCGTCGTAGTCCTTGATGCGTTCGAGCGAAACGCGGCCGATGATGCGGTCGCGCATGGGCTCGATGATTTCGCCGGACTCAACGATCGAGCCAACGTAAATGCCTTCGCTCGTCCCGCAGTCGTACTCGGTAACGATGACGTCCTGCGCCACGTCGACCAGGCGGCGGGTCAGGTAGCCCGAGTCGGCAGTCTTGAGCGCCGTATCGGCCAGACCCTTACGTGCGCCGTGGGTCGAAATGAAGTATTCGAGCACCGTGAGGCCTTCGCGGAAGTTCGCGGTGATCGGCGTCTCAATGACTTCGCCCGAAGGCTTGGCCATCAGTCCACGCATACCCGAGAGCTGGCGAATCTGCTGCTTCGAACCACGGGCGCCGGAGTCGGCCATGATGTAAATCGGGTTCATGGCTCCTTCGTCGTCCGCCTTCTTCATGTTGCCGAACATTTCGTCCGCGACCTGATCGGTAACCGCCGACCACATCTGGATGACCTTGTTGGAACGTTCGCCGTTGGTGATGGCGCCATCCATGTACTGCTTCTGGACTTCGATGACCTTCTTGTCGGCTTCGTCCACCGTGGTGTACTTGCTGGCAGGAATGACCATGTCGTCGAGACCGACAGACAGACCCGAGCGTGTGGCGTACTGGAAGCCAAGCTGCTTGATGCGATCGAGCATGCCCACCGTCACCTCGAGACCGAGGTTCTGGTTGCAGTAGTTGACGAGCTGGCCAATGCCCTTCTTCTTGAGCAGGCCGTTGATATACGGCATGCCCGAAGGAAGTGCGTCGTTCAGAATCACGCGGCCAACGGTGGTGTTGATGTACTCGTTGTTGAAGTCCACCGGCTCGGTATGCGTTAAATCCTGATCGTCATAGGCTGTGGTCATGTCGAGCACCTTGCCTGTGTAACGCAGACGAATCGGCGTCAGGGTTTCCACCTGGCGTGCTTCGAGTGCCATGAGGATCTCTTCGGTGTTCGAGAAGACACGGCCTTCGCCGATGCCACCCTTCTTGGCCTTGGTCAGGTAATACAGTCCAAGCACCATGTCCTGGGTAGGAACGGTGATGGGCTGGCCCGACGCCGGCGAAAGGATGTTGTGTGAAGCGAGCATCAGCACGCTGGCTTCAATCTGCGCTTCAGGCGACAGAGGAATGTGCACGGCCATCTGGTCGCCGTCAAAGTCGGCGTTGAAGGCGGTGCAGACCAGCGGATGAATCTTGATGGCCTTGCCTTCCACGAGCACAGGCTCAAACGCCTGAATACCGAGGCGGTGAAGGGTTGGGGCGCGGTTCAGCAGCACTGGGTGATCCTTGATGACTTCTTCAAGGATGTCCCACACCACCGGCTCCTGCATCTCCACCATTTCCTTGGCTTGCTTGATGGTGGTGCAATGACCTGTCTGCTCCAGGCGGTGATAGATAAAGGGCTTGAACAGCTCGAGCGCCATCTTCTTCGGCAGACCGCACTGGTGCAGCTTGAGTTCTGGTCCGACCACGATGACCGAACGGCCTGAATAGTCGACGCGCTTGCCGAGCAGGTTCTGACGGAAGCGGCCCTGCTTGCCCTTGAGCGTGTCAGAGAGCGACTTGAGCGGACGATTGTTGGCGCCGCGCAGCACACGACCGCGGCGGCCGTTATCGAACAGCGCGTCCACGGCTTCCTGGAGCATGCGCTTTTCGTTGCGCACGATCACTTCAGGCGCGTGCAGATCCATCAGCTTCTTCAACCGGTTGTTGCGGTTGATGACGCGGCGATAGAGATCGTTCAAATCCGAAGTAGCGAACCGACCGCCATCCAGCGGCACCAGGGGGCGCAGCTCTGGAGGAATGACCGGCAGCACATCGAGAATCATCCACTGCGGCTTATTGCTCGACTTGCGGAATGCCTCGACGACCTTCAGACGCTTGGCGTACTTGATCTTCTTCTGCGCAGAGGTCTCGGTCTTCATGCGCTCGCGCAGTTCGACGCCGAGCTCCTCAATCTGGACGCGCTTCAGCAATTCCTTGATGGCTTCGGCGCCCATCATGGCCTTGAATCCGGAGGGACGATACTGCTGGTCGAGCTCGCGGTAGCGGGCTTCATCCTTGATGATCTCGCGCTCCTTTACCGGAGCGTCGCCCACGTCGACAACAACGTAGGACTCGAAGTAAAGAATGCTCTCCAGGTCGCGCAGAGAAATGTCGAGCAAGTGGCCGATACGCGAAGGCAGGCCCTTGAAGAACCACACATGTGAACACGGAGACGCGAGCTCGATGTGGCCCATGCGCTCGCGGCGCACTTTGCTTACCGTCACTTCGACGCCGCACTTGTCGCAGATAACGCCGCGGTGCTTCATGCGCTTGTATTTGCCGCAGAGACACTCCCAGTCCGTTACTGGTCCAAAGATGCGAGCGCAGAACAGGCCGTCGCGTTCCGGCTTGAAGGTGCGGTAGTTGATGGTTTCCGGCTTGGTGACCTCACCATGCGACCAGCTGCGGATCTTCTCCGGCGAAGCAAGCATGATGCGGATAGCGTCAAAATCGGTAATCGGGCTGGTGAGTTCAAACGGGTTTGAACGGAACAAGGCGACCCTCCTTGGCGGGCCTTTCAGCGCTCGCCGCGGTATCTCCCGGGATTCTTTAGCGGGTCCTTCCTTCCCGGGAAGCGGCGGTTACCGCTTTCAAGAAGGACACCGAAAAACTCTTTGCTTCCGGCTAACTCTGGGTGCCCCAGGTCTCGATTCTGAGACCTGGGATCACTTGATGAATCAGTCGGCGACTGCCGCAACTTCCGGCGCAGGCGCCTTCTTGAGAAGGTCTGCGCGTTTGATCAGTTCCACGTCGAGACACAACGACTGCAATTCGCGAATGAGCACATTGAACGACTCCGGCACACCCGGCTCGATTGCCGCTTCGCCCTTGACGATGGCCTCGTAAATCTTGGTACGGCCATACACGTCATCGGACTTCGCGGTGAGCAGCTCCTGCAGGATGTAAGCGGCGCCGTATGCTTCCAGAGCCCACACTTCCATTTCGCCGAAGCGCTGTCCACCGAACTGCGCCTTGCCGCCCAGCGGCTGCTGGGTGATAAGCGAGTACGGTCCGATCGAACGCGCGTGAATCTTGTCGTCGACCAGGTGCGACAGCTTGAGCATGTAGATGTAGCCCACTGTGACCGGCTGTTCAAACTGCTCGCCAGTCATGCCGTCGAAGAGCGCCGTCTTGCCCGAGGAAGGCAGACCGGCCGAAGCCAGCAGAGCCTTGATCTCGTCTTCCTTGGCGCCGTCGAACACCGCGGTTCCGAACCAGATGCCGCGCTTCATGCCTGCTCCAACGCGGAGCAGCATCTCGTCATCGAGCTCAAGCAACTGGCGCAGCGTTGCGGTTCCGGCGAACTCCTTCTTCATGAGTTCGCGCGTTGCCTCAACGTCGCTGTTGGCCTTGATCAGTGCAGCAATCTTGGCGCCCAGCGCGTGTGCGGCCCAGCCGAGGTGCGTTTCCAGAATCTGTCCGACGTTCATACGAGAAGGAACGCCGAGCGGATTGAGAACGATCTCCACCGGAGTGCCATCGGGCAGATACGGCATGTCTTCCTCAGGAAGAATGCGCGCAATCACGCCCTTGTTGCCGTGGCGGCCGGCCATCTTGTCGCCAACCGAGAGCTTGCGCTTCATCGCAACGTAGACCTTGACCAGCTTGATGACGCCCGGAGGCAGTTCGTCGCCCTTTTGCAGCTTGGCGATCTTCTCATTGGTGATCTTGCGCAGCACTTCGATCTGGCGCGAGGTCATCTCTTCGATCTCATCGATCTGCTCATTGACGCGAGGATCCTTGTCGTTGTAGCGGATACGCTTGAGGTTCTTCGTCGAGATGCGCTCGATCGTCTCGCGGTCCAGCAGCGCGCCCTTGGTGATCAGGCGCTTGTTGGTCCGCTCGTCGTGCAGATCGGCCAGCACTTCCTTGCCGCCCAGAATTCCTTCCAGGCGCTTCAGGCGCTCGTCGGTCAAAATGCGGATTTCGTCGCCGAGGTTCTTCTCCAGCTTGGCAACATAATCAGCTTCGATCAGCTTGGCGCGCTCGTCCTTTTCCTGACCCTTGCGGGAGAAGATTCGAACGTCGACCACGGTGCCTTCGATGCCCGGAGGGCAGGTGAGCGAAGCATCGCGAACATCGCCGGCCTTTTCACCGAAAATGGCGCGGAGCAGCTTCTCTTCCGGAGTGAGCTGGGTTTCACCCTTCGGCGTCACCTTGCCGACGAGAATGTCGCCGTGGCCGATCTGGGCGCCGATGCGGATAACTCCGCTCTCGTCCAAATCGCGCAGCGCATGCTCGCTGACGTTGGGAATGTCGCGCGTGATTTCCTCGGGACCAAGCTTGGTGTCGCGAGCTTCGATCTCGAATTCCTCGATGTGAACCGAGGTGTAGTAGTCCTCACGCACCAGTTTCTCCGAGATCAGAATGGCGTCCTCGAAGTTGTAGCCCCTCCACGGCATGAAGGCCACCAGAACGTTACGCCCCAGTGCCAGCTCACCCTGCTCGGTGCAAGGACCGTCAGCGATGACCTGGCCCTTGATAACCCGCTCACCCTCGCGTACAACCGGCTTCTGGTTGATACAGGTGTTCTGGTTGGAGCGCTTGAACTTGATCAGCGTATAGATGTCCGAACCAACTTCACGCGACAGCTGCGTGGGATGGTGTTCGCCCTCGACGCGCACGATAATGCGCTCGGAGTCGACCGAGTCCACGATGCCGTTGCGCTTGGCAAGGATCACGGCGCCGGAGTCGCGCGCCGTAACACCTTCCATGCCGGTGCCCACCAGCGGCGCCTCGGCCACAAGCAGTGGCACCGACTGGCGCTGCATGTTTGCGCCCATCAGTGCGCGGTTCGCGTCGTCGTGCTCCAAAAACGGAACAAGGGACGCAGCCACCGAGACGAGTTGCTTCGGCGAAACGTCGATGTAGTCGACTTCGGTGCGGTTCACCAGTACAAAGTTCCCCTGGCGACGAGCATTCACCAGGTCTTCGGTGATCTGCCCTTCTTCGTTGAACTCGATGTTGGCCTGCGCGATGGTGTGCTTGTCTTCTTCCCACGCCGACAGGTAGAAGCTGAACGGCATGTAATCGATCTGCCGCTTGCCAGACTTCTTCAGCGAGGCATTCAGCTTGATTGCCTCTTCCTTCTCGATGTGGTCGCCGACGCGCAGTCCGCTTTCGCCGGCGTTGACGATCTCAACGTAGTCCAGGATGCGCGAGTCCTTGACCTTGCGGTAAGGCGACTCGATGAATCCGTACTCGTTGATGCGCGCGAAGCAGCTCAGCGAGCTGATGAGTCCGATGTTCGGACCTTCAGGAGTTTCAATCGGGCAGATACGGCCGTAGTGCGTCGGGTGCACGTCGCGGACTTCAAAGCCTGCGCGCTCACGCGACAAACCGCCGGGTCCAAGAGCCGAGAGACGCCGCTTGTGCGTGATCTCGGAAAGCGGATTCGTCTGATCCATGAACTGCGACAACTGCGATGAACCGAAGAACTCGCGAATCGCGGCCATGACGGGCTTGGCGTTGATCAGGTCGTGCGGCATTGCCGTCGACAGTTCCTGGTACACGCTCATCTTTTCCTTGATGGCGCGCTCCATGCGCACGAGGCCGATGCGGAATTGGTTCTCCATCAACTCGCCCACTGCGCGAACGCGGCGGTTGCCAAGGTGATCGATGTCGTCCACCATGCCGATGTTCTTACGCAGCTTGAGCAGGTAGCGGATGGTGCCGTAGAAATCTTCCGGCGTCAGGGTGCGGTGGTCGAGCTGGGTGGCGTCCTGGTTCTCGTAGAGCTTGATGTTGAACTTGAGACGGCCCACGCGCGAGAAGTCGTACTTGCGCGGATCGAAAAACATGCCTTCGAAGAGCGCAGTCGCGGTATCCAGCGTTGGCGGATCGCCCGGGCGCAGCTTGCGATAGATTTCGATCAGCGCTTCTTCCGGCTTGTGTACGGAGTCGCGCTTCAGCGTGTTGGTGATGATGTTGCCCACGTCGTCGCGCTCGGGGAAGAAGAGCTCGAAGCTCATGGCGCCGCTT
>Ga0209004_1000005_pt1 | contig 61953 bp, 59 predicted proteins | sample TexAe_RefH0_M1_FD_187948 | JGI IMG/M metagenome (GOLD analysis project Ga0209004, IMG submission 187948) | Forest soil microbial communities from Davy Crockett National Forest, Groveton, Texas, USA - Texas A ecozone_RefH0_M1 (SPAdes) (version 2) | ecosystem: Environmental > Terrestrial > Soil >... | reverse complement strand
TCAAACACAGTGGCTACACCGCCAAAGTGACGCCAACCGCTCAAAGGTCGAATCTGCTCACAACGAAATCAGTACCTGTGAGAAATCGCGGCTAAGCCCATCAAGCTAAACTCCATTTGATGGCCACGAGTCGTTTTGCGGCTGTGCGTCCGCTGCGCATTGTCATTCCGGGTGGAAGCGGGCAGGTGGGGCGGGTGCTGGCGCGACACTTTCAGCGGCGCGGCGACCACGTAACTGTGTTGACGCGGGGACCGCACACGGCGGAGTGGGAAACGGTTCACTGGGACGCGCAGACGCCTGGGATATGGACGCAGTATCTCGATGGCTCAGACGTTTGCATCAACCTGACAGGCCGCAGTGTGAACTGCCGCTATACACCGGACAATCGTGTAGAGATTTACAACTCGCGCATCGTGTCGACTCGTCTGCTGGGTGAGGTGATCGGGTCGCTCGCGAACCCGCCGCGGGTGTGGCTGAATGCGTCGACGGCGACGATCTACCGGCACGCTTTGGACCGGCCCATGGATGAAAAAACTGGCGAGTTGGGCGGCGGCGAGCGCGGAGCGCCGGACACATGGAATTTTTCAGTTCGCGTAGCGCGCGATTGGGAGACGGCATTCTTCAAGGCGGATACGCCCAAGACGAGAAAAGTAGCCATGCGGTCTGCGATCACCTTCAGTCCGGCACCCGGGAATGCGTTTGCAGTGCTTTCGAACCTGGTGCGCTTGGGGCTGGGCGGAAAACAAGGGAACGGCCGGCAATGGGTTTCGTGGATTCACGAAGACGATTTTGCAAGGGCAGTGGAGTTTCTGATCGCGCGAGAGGATATGGAGGGGCCGGTCAATATTGGGTCGCCTTATCCCGAGCAGAATCGGGAGTTCATGGCAATGCTGCGCGAGGCGTGGGACATGCCGAATGGGCTGCCCGCGCCCGCTCCGCTGCTGGAGGTGGCTGCGTTCTTGATGCGAACGGAAACGGAGCTGGTTTTGAAGAGCAGGCGCGTGATTCCGACGCGACTGCTGGATGCGGGGTTCACGTTCCAGATTCCGCATTGGGCGCATGCAGCGGAGGATCTGGCGGAGAGATGGCGGAGAAGCCGGGAATGACAAGGACAGGGATTAGGGATTGGGAAAAAGCACGTGACTGTAGTCTCTTGCTTTTTGTTCCGGCCCGACCTGGCTGAGGCTGTTCTCTGTCTTTGTTTTTACTCCCTACTCCCTGTTCCCTAATCCCTGTCCCTGCTTTTCTCACTTCGGCGTGATGTCGGTGACAGGCAAATCCCAGTGGGCGGCGAGGATTTCGAAGCGGAGCTGCTCTTCTCTTTTGTACGTATCCTGATCGGGCCAGAGCTGCTTGATGAAGGCTTCTTCGTCGGGATTTGCGGTGGTGGCCACAGTGGAGTTCTTGTAAGTGATGGTGACGCGGTAGTCCCAGCGGCCATCTTCGGTGGTGTGGTACGCGGGAGCTTCGATCTTGATGGCAAGCATGCGCCCGGTGGACTGAATCTTCTTCAGGAGCGGGTAGTGATTCTTGAGGAAGAGGTCATGAAACTCCTGCTGATGGCCCCACTGCACCTTGTAGTAGTACTCGATGGTGTAGGGTTGATCGGCTCCGCCCTGCGGCGGCGCGCCCTGCGACAAGGCCGGTACTGCAACGCAGCAAGCGATGACGAAGGAGAGTATTACGGGAAGAACCCTGCGCATGGAAGCCTCCTGAAGTTGAACGGCAGATGGTTGGCTGCCATTGTAGCGCGAAGGCTTCCGTGCGTATTGCCTGGGATTTTGTATAAGTGCATCGCCGCGAACCAAGGCCCAACTACAAATCGCGGTTAATGAAAGTACAACCGGCTATAGAGGTATATTTAACGCGGAATATATATGTTTAAGTTAAACCCCTGCGAGATTCTGGAGTGCCACCCGGCTGGGAATCTCAAGAATCGAACCATGGAACGCCACGAGGCGACGGCTCTTGAACGTTGACAGTGTGCGCGTAACGGTTTCGCGTGAGGCGCCGATGAATTCGCCAATTTCCTCATGGGTAAGCGAGAAGCGGAAGCGAGTGCCGGCTTCGGTCTTCTGCCCGTTCTCACTCCAATCGAGCAGGAGGCGGGCAAGTTTCTCAGGTGCGGAGCCGGAGAGGGCCACTGTGCGGAGTTGCTCGCAGGCAACCTTGTACTGCAGGCTGAGCTCCTGGGTGACGACCTGGTAGACCTCGGGATGACGGCCCATGAAAGCAATGAACTGACTGCGCTCAATAACGGCGATGCGCGCGGGGAACTGGATTTCGGCAGTCATTTCGCTGGGCAGGCCAGAGAGGACAGACGAGAGGCCGAGGATTTCGCCGGCCTTGGCGATGCTGAGGATGAGCCGCTTGCCTTCGCTCGAATTGATGGAGAGCTTGACCTCGCCGGAGATGACGATGAAGACCCCGGTTGCCGAAGATTTCTCAGAGAAGAGCTGCACGCCCGGCTGATACAGCGTGGGAAACTCCATGGACTCGAGATCGCGCAGCGCAGCTGGTGAAAGCTTCTTGAAGAATTCTCCGGAACGCTGTCCCTCGGTTCTGGAAGTGGTCATCGTTTCACGCATGGTCTGCATCTTTCAGTCTCCCTCTTCAACATTGACAGATTTGTTGGCAGTAACTTCTTCGGCAAGGAATTGAGCCCACGGGGTGTTGGCAATGAATTCGGCGCGGGTCTGAGCGTAGATCGTTCTCAGCACCTGTTTGCCGCTGGCATCCGCATATGTGACGTTATGCAGATCGATGATGAGTTTCTTCGAAGCCAGTCGCGGAGCCGCTTCCACCCAGACGCGGTCGAGTTCACTCGCCCACGGCCCCGCTAGCCGACCTTCGAGTCTCATCTCTGCTGCTTCGTCGGTATCTTGAAACGTGATTCGCAACGTATGTTGGCCCTCTTCAGCCTTGCCCTCTATAACGCAACCGGCGTGCCAAACCTTCGCAACGAGAGGATTAAGGCTGTAACAAGCTGATTTACACAGGTTTATGTTTATGGATATTTTTGCAGAGAAGGGAGTGACGATGATGAAATGACGAAGTGACGATGACGAAATATCGCCACCAGACGAGATCTCGTCACGGGTGGGCTACGTCACAGACGAAAAAGCGATCGATGCAAGCCTGCGGAAACCGGGCGCGCAACCTTACATGTAGTCGCTGCGTTCGATGCCGAGTTTTTTTAGCTTGGAGTTGAGGGTGGTGCGCTTGAGGCCGAGGCGTTCGGCCGCACCGTCAGAGCCGCCGATCTGGCCCTTGGTTTCACGGAGAACGCGAAGGATGTGATCGCGCTCGGCGGCCTGGAGGGTGGGATTGGCGTTGTCCAGTTCCTCCTGCTCCTCGGCAACCTTGGTTTCCAGTTCTGCGAGTGGTACGTAAAGGACAGTGCCACGCGTGAGGATGACGGCGCGCTCGAGGAAGTTTTCCAATTCGCGAATGTTGCCGGGCCATGGCCAGCGGCAAAGCGCCTGCATAGTCTCGGCGGGAATTGTCTCAATGTTCTTGCCCATGCGGCGGCTGTGCGTAGAAACAAAATGGCGGACAAGCACGGGGATGTCCCCGGCACGATCGCGCAGCGGCGGGGAAAAGATCGGGAAGACCTTGAGGCGGTAGAAGAGGTCGCTGCGAAACTGCTTTTCGGCAACCATCTGGGCCAGATCGCGATTGGTGGCTGCGATGAGACGAACATTGATAGAGATGGGGCGGTTGCCGCCCAGGCGTTCGATTTCTCTCTCCTGAAGCGCACGAAGAAGCTTGGGCTGGAGGTCGAGCGGGAGTTCGCCGACTTCGTCCAGGAAGAGCGTGCCCTCGTGCGCGAGTTCGAGGCGGCCCATTTTGCGCGCAATAGCACCCGTAAAGGCGCCTTTCTCGTGGCCGAACAGCTCGCTCTCTATCAGGCCGGAGGGAATCGCGGCGCAATTGATCTTGACGAAGGTGCGGTCGCTTCGGCGGCTGAGCCGGTGTATGGCACGCGCAAGCAATTCCTTACCAGTACCGGTCTCGCCCTGGATCAGCACGGTTGCGTCGGTAGGCGCGACGGTCTCGATCTGTTTCAGCACTTGGCGCAGGCCGCCGCTTTCGCCGACGATGTCCTCAAATCGATTCTCGAGGTTGATTTCGTCTTCGAGATATTGCTTTTCCTGGCGGAAGCGGTCGCGAAGTTCTGCAATCTGGCGGAAGACCACGGCATTGCTGACGGCCATTGCGACCTGGTCGGCAACCTGGACCAGCATGTCGGTTTCACGTTGTGCGAATGCACCCTCGAGCCTGTTTGCTACGGCCAGCACTCCCACCACCTGGCCGCGGTGGACGAGCGGAATCCAGCAACCGGACTGCATGCCAAGGCTGGTGAGATGATGAATCCCTTCCTCAGGAAAACCGCCATCCTGAATCCGCCCGAGGCAAACCGGCTCCCGAGTCCGGTATGCCTGTCCCGCCGGAGAACCGTACAGCGGCAGGCGAATGTCTGAGCTCTTATGTCCCTTGTCGCTGACGTTGAGAAACTGCACCATGATCGAGTCGGAGCCTTCTTCAACGAGTCCAAGGGTGGCGCAATCGAGCGGCACCACCTCCTGCAAGCTTGCGGATATTGCCGACAGGAGCTTGCGTACGTCCATGTTGGCAAGCAGTGCCTGGCTGAGCTGAAGCATAACTGCCTCTTCAGCGCGCTTGCGATCTGTGAAGTCGCGAGTGACCTTGGCAAATCCGATGACTTCGCCGCTGGTGTCACGAATGGCGGTGAGGACGATGTTCGCCCAGAAGCGCGAGCCGTCTTTGCGTACCCGCCAGCCTTCGTCTTCAACTCGTCCTCGCTCTGCTGCCCGCTTCAGCAACTCAGCGGGGCGGCTGCTGTCAATGTCTTCCTGGGTGAAGAAGCGCGAGAAGTGTTTACCAATAATCTCGTCGGCTGTGTATTGTTTGTTGCGCTCCGCGCCGGGATTCCAGGTAGTGACGTGGCCCTCCACGTCGAGAAGGTAGATGGCGTAGTCGCGCACGCCGTCGAGCAGCGATCGCAGTTGCAGATCTTTGTGACGGACAAGTTCCAGGGCTTCATGCTGCTCCGTGACGTCGCGGACAATGCTGAGTACGGCTGTGCCTGCAGGTGTCTCGATCGGCTTCAGCATGATGTCGACCGGAAACTCAGTACCATCCTTGCGCAGTCCGAAGAGATTCATGGCGGCGCCCATCTGGCGAGCACGGGCATGGGCATGGTAGTTCTCGCGATGCGCAGGATGGCGCCCTCTGAAGCGCTGCGGAACGAGGTTTTCGATCGGCTGGCCGATCAGTTCCGCCTGGCGGTGACCAAATAATTCGGCAGCACGCGGGTTGGCCTCACGAATGATGCCTTCGCCATCCGTGACAAAAATCGCATCAGGAGAGATATCAAACAGATTCTCAAGTGCGAAGTGAGCGAACCCGGCCCTTTTGACTTCAGCCGCAGCCGCTGCGTCCTGATCCGGGGAATCAGAGGGGCGCATTCGGGCTCCAACTTAGCTACGCTTAGAAAGATACCCGTTCCAAGCCATTGAAGCAAACCTTTCGATAACCGCACATGGGATTACGATCGGATTTTTAGCTCAACGAGAGGCAGGCGATCTTCGAGTTGGAGCAGGCTGAAGAGAGCGATCAACTCTTCTTTCGTTGTTTGCTGGCTACCTTTTCTGCATGCTCAGAGAGCGCTCGATGCGAGGTTGTGTTTTGGGGCTCACGCTGCATGGTCTTCATACGAGAGCGGCCGCGTGCAGTTGAGCCTTCGCGCGCGGTGTTAGGTTCGGTGCGTCCCTTACGAAAATCCTGCTCCGCCTTGTGACGAGTCTCTTCGCTGGTTTTGCCGCGGGCTGGAGGCTCGAGGGGTACTCCGGCGCGGCGCGCTTTGCTGAGTCCGATGGCAATGGCCTGCTGCGCCGAACGCGCGCCATGCTTCCCTTCCCGTACGTGCTCGATCTCTTCGCGGACGAATTCGCCGGCCGCAGTCGATGGAGACTTGCCTTCGCGCAAATCCTCTTTGGCTCGCTGCATGGTAGCTTTTTCAGGCATGGGGTCCCTCCCAGCGTGCTTCGATGCTGGACAAGGTTTTGAAGGCTGCTTGCGTATGGCGTGATGTTGTAAACATCCCGCTTGCCCTTTCCTGTTATGGAGTGGCTGCGGTCATGCGTGGGCGAATGCCTTCTCCGATCGGGCCGCTGTGATCGAAACGCGCGTTCAGCCACTCTGTCATGTCACGTTCCCAGTTGGGTACGCCGGGGAGTTTGTTCCAGCCGCCGGTTCCGTGTTTGCCGCCGGGGATGCGGATGATGTCGCAGCGAACGCCCACCTTTTGCAGCGCGGCTTGCAGGTTCGTCGCCTCGGAGAATGGGATGTATTCATCCTGATCGCCAAGAATTTCAAGGAACGGCGGATCGTGCTTGCTGACGTAAGTGATGGGCGAGGCTTCGCGGATGGCTTCCTTCTCGCCTTTCTGCGCGATGAGGGGATCGAGGAGGCGATGAACATCGGCGTTGAGCGGCACGAACTCGAAACTGCTCTGGGCGTAAAGACTGACGACGGCCTCGGCGCGTGCGCTTTCGCGATCAACCGGATCGGCGGCTTTGGGATCGCCAGGAGCGTTCAACAAGCCGACCATGTTGCTGAGGAATCCGCCCGCGGAACCACCGACGAGCGCGATCTGGTTCGGGTTGGCGTCCCATCGGGCTGCGTTGTGGCGAATGTAGCGAACGGCGCGCTCGACGTCCTGGACCATATAGGGATAAGGGTATTGAGGCGCAAGTCGGTAGTTGACGGAGAATATCGCATATCCAGCCGGCGCCAGGAAATCGGCTACATAGGCTTCACTTCCGCTTTTGGAGTCGCCACCGTGGTATCCGCCGCCATGAATGATGATGGCGATGGGATGCGGACCTGAGCCTTGAGGCGCATAGTAATCCATGGTCAACTTCTGGCCGTCGGCGATGCCGTAAACGAGGCCGTCCTGCGTCGGGGTGCGGGGCGTGTTGCGCGTCTGGGCCGCATGGCTGAAGGTGAGCGCCAGAAATGACACAATTACAGCCGAAGCGAGTTGCCGAGCGGGGTTTGTGAACACTAAGTTACTCCTCGCTACAATCCTACGGCTTCTCGATTCCGGTTCATTCGATGAAAGTATCCTGGATCTGCTTCTACCATCCTCTAACTTGATGAACCGCAGGCTCGTCGTCGAGAATCCAATTGCTACACAGGAGACACTTTCCTCAATGGCACAGAAGATTGCATTCATTACAGGCGGAAACCGCGGGCTTGGCTTCCAGACCGCGCTTGACCTCGGGCAAAACGAGGAAACGGACATCAAGGTAGTCATAGGCTCGCGCGACAAGGTGCAGGGCGAACAGGCTGTAGCCAGATTGCACGCGGCAGATGTGGACGCCGATGTGATCCAGTTCGACATTACGAAACAGGCGGATTACCAGGCCGCCTACGATTACTTCGACTCGAAGTATGGGCGGCTCGACATTCTGGTGAACAATGCGGGCATCGCCGGCGGGACGTTTCCAGGCGAAGGACCGGAACACCGCGCTGCGGATGTGCCCATGGATTTACTGCGCAAGATTTTTGAAACAAACTTCTTCGCACAGGTGGAGTTGACGGAGAAGCTTCTGCCGCTGATCAGAAAGAGCCCGGCGGGACGGATTGTAAATCTGTCGAGCATTCTCGGTTCGCTTAAACTGCATGCGGATCCGAATTCGCCGATCTACCATGCCAAGTCGTTTGCGTATGACGCCTCAAAGACCGCGCTGAACGCGTTCACGGTCCATCTTGCGTATGAATTGCGGGACACCAGGATCAAGGTGAACTCAGCACATCCGGGATGGGTGAAGACGGATATGGGCGGGGAAAGCGCGACGCTTGAGGTGAGCGAAGGCGGCAAGACCAGCGCAGCGCTTGCGACGCTTCCGGACGATGGACCGACAGGCGGGTACTTCCACATGGGCAAGCCTTTGCCCTGGTAGTTCAGGCCTGCAGCGGTTCCGCAATTCCTGTGTCGGGAAGCCATTGCTGCCGAGCGGATTGATCGGCCACGATGGTACTGCGCTATGTGCGGTGTCTGACGGTACAATCGTGCCAGCCTGAATTGAGAAGGAATCGCCATGCTAAAGCAGTGGGTCCTGGTCGTCGCTGCAGTTGTATTCCTCATCCTGTTCATGCTTTCTCTTGTCCCGTTCTTTGTGAACGCTGAAACGTTCAGGCCGACAATCGAGAGCCAATTGTCGAGCGCACTTGGCCGTGAGGTCACGCTGGGACACCTTACGTTCGCAATCCTGGCCGGAAGCCTTGACGCTGAAGACATATCCATCGCGGATGACCCGCAGTACAGCGCCGTTCCGTTTATCCAGGCGAAGAAGCTGAATGTCGGGGTGAAGGTTCTCCCGCTTGTGTTCAGTCACCAGGTGCACATCACCAAGCTGAACATAGATACACCTTCCATTCAACTTATTCAAAACGCGAGCGGACGGTGGAACTTCTCGAGCCTGGGTGGAGCGTCAACACCGCAGGGTGCAACGCAGCAGTCGACCTCCGTGCCCGATCTGATCGTGGAAGAGTTGAAGATCACCGATGGAAGCGCGATGGTTTCCTCCATCCCGGTCACCAACACGCCATTCCAGTACACAGAAGTGAACTTGACAGTGAAGAACTTCTCATTTCTGACATCTTTCCCATTCGATCTGTCGGCGAAGCTGCCTGCCGATGGAACTTTAAAACTCAGTGGTAATGCGGGTCCGATCGCGCAAAAGGACACAACGCAGACCCCCTTCCAGGCAACGCTGAATCTCAATAATTTTGATCCGGTTGCGTCGGGCATCATCGACAGGAGCAAAGGCATTACGATGCAGAACGACGTGGAAGCGCAGCTCAAGTCGGATGGGATCACTGTTTCAAGCACCGGAAAAATCCGGGCATCGGGACTGCAACTGGTCCCCAGGGGCTCGCCCGCACAAGAGCCGGTAGATATCGACTACACCATTTCTGAGAACCTGGGCACGCGCACAGCGGCAGTGTCCGATGTTGCTGTACACGCGGGGTCGGCGGCGGTTCACGTAAATGGCAGTTTCCAGTTCACGCCGCAAGCGGTGATGCTCGACCTGCATCTCAATGCGCCGAACCTGCCGATCGATCAGTTGGAACGGCTGTTGCCCGTAGTTGGTGTTCATCTGCCGAGCGGGTCTTCGCTGCAGGGCGGAACGCTGACGGCAAACATCAGCGTCACCGGTCCCGCGACGACTGCGACCCTGGCGGGGCCTGTTGAGATCGACAACACCAAGCTCGCCGGGTTTGACCTGGGATCGAAGATTCAAGGGTTGAATCCATTTGGCGGCTCGTCGGGTGGAACGGAGATCCAGGTGCTGAAGGCGAACGTGAGTTCTTCGCCGGAAGGCGCAAAGATCACCGACATTTACGGCAATCTTCCCCAGATTGGCTCGGCAACGGGCGAGGGCACGGTGGCGGTGACCAGTGCGATCGATTTCAATCTGAATGCGAAGCTGAACTCATCGAATGCGATAGGCGCTGTGGCGAATACTGCGGTGAATGCGGTCGGCGGCGTTGTAGGGAGTCTCCTTCATCCCAAGACGAAGCCGACCCCGGCAGCGAATCGTGGAATTCCGTTGACGATCACTGGGACGGCGACCAATCCATCAATCAAGGCAAATATTGGGGCGATGCTGAAGTAGGTCAGGTTGATTGCGTCGAGTGACTGAAATAGGTCGGCATCCGGACTTGCTACTGCTTCACATCGATGACCGAAATCCGCGCGAGGTTCCGGACCCAGCGAGCGGGACGGCGTTCTTCGGTTGAGACCATTTTGAATGCGCCGTCCTTATCGAGTGGATGGCCGTCAATGGTGTCGGCCACACTAATGTCTCCGGTGTGAATAGACGGATCAACTTCAGCCAGGGAATACAACACGCTGTAATGGTCAGTGCCTTCGGCGACCACCGCGGTCATAAAGAGCTTGCCCTTGACGCTCTCGCCGCTGGGGGTATTCACCTTTTTCAGCAGATCGATTAACGCCACGCCGGTGTACTTTTCGTTTGTCTTGGTGTGCTCGTTGTAGACCGAGACAGTTTGGTGAGGGAGAGCCGCCAGGTCGGCTGGAGTGAGGGTGATGGCTTTCCCGTCGAGACCACCGATAGTGAGTTGGGTTGATGGCACAGAGGGTTTGGCATGATCCATTTGCCCCATCTGGCCGGATTGCTGGGCATGCGCGAGAGAGATGCTACTCGACAAGACCAGGACGATGCATGCCCGAGTGACATTCCAAACCGTTGCCTGGGCGAAGCGCTTCATGCTGTTCTCCGGCGGTGCTGATTGGCTCCGTATTTGTTCATATAGCAATAGAAGGCAGTGATAGGCTCTCGCATGGCTGTCGATTTTATACGGCTTTTGGCGGTCATAGAATCGGATTTAAAGAACTTTGCGCGAATTCAGGGATAAAGGGGTTGGACGGCATTCAACTGCGTTCCGGTCCGGCCGGGTGAAGGGGCAAAGGGCAATTGGCTCGGTCCCGAAGGGTTTCGAGATATAGAATTCGAACGAGTAACATCTTCTCCGGTCAGCACATAGCGTGATCCCCGTTGCTGGCGGTGATGGTGTGTCCGCGCCCGAGGAATCCAGAAAAAATGAATGTGATGAGAATTGTGAAAATGACTGTTGGCCCGTTTGCGGTCCTTGCCCTTGTTTGCACCGCCGCATTGGCTCAGCAACCGCGCCAGTACACCGACGAGGATTATGCGAACGCCGAGAAGTTCATGGCCTACAACGTCAATCCCCTCGCCTACAAAGGCCAGGTGACTGCGCAGTGGCTGGACGACGACCGGTTCTGGTATCGCGAGGTGGATGAGAGCGGCAGCACCTATGTGATGGTCGATGCGACGAAGGGATCACGCGGGCCGCTATTCGACCAGGAAAAGCTTGCAGCGGCGCTGAAGAAGGTGATGAAGGGCGGGCCGGATATCGATGCACGGCACCTGCAGCTTGCAGATATCTCGCTGAGCGATGGGGACCACACGCTGACCTTTACCTCCCGGGGCGCAACGTATCAATGCAGCGTGGGCGGGGGATCGGATGCGTGCAAACTGGTGGGCGGTGGGGCGTCGGCGGCGGGACAGTCCCCGCAACCGCCGATGACGCTCTCGCCGAACCGGAAGCTGGGCGCGTTTATTCGCGACTGGAATCTGTGGGTGCGCGACTTGGCGACTGGCGCAGAGACACAGCTGACGACTGACGGGGTGAAGGACTTCGGTTATGCGACGGACAACGCCGGATGGAAGCATTCGGATTCCGCGATCCTGCTGTGGTCGCCGGATTCAAAGAAGATCGCAACCTTCCAGCAGGATCAGCGCAAGGATGGCGAGATGTACCTCGTGCCAGTGACCAACACGCATCCGGATCTGAAGGCGTGGAAGTATCCGCTGGTAGGCGACAAGGACGTGACGATGATCGAGCGCGTCGTCATCGACGTGGACGCGCACAAGGTCATTAGGCTCAAGATGCCGCCAGATCAGCATCGCTCCACGTTGTGTGACGATATTGCCTGCGATGGCGACACATTTGCCGATGTGGAGTGGAGTCTCGATGATAAGCACCTGGGATTCGTGTCGACGTCACGCGATCACAAGCAGGAGTGGGTGCGCGAGGCCAATGCCGAGACCGGCGACGTACGCGAAGTAATGACAGAGACGACGCCGAAGTTTTACGAAAGCGGAAACGGCAAAATCAACTGGCACTACCTTGCGAAGTCGAACGAGATTCTATGGTTCAGCGAGCGGGACAACTGGGGAAATCTCTACCTCTACGATTTGACCACCGGCAAACTGAAGAACCAGATCACGCAGGGACCGGGGAACGTAACGCAGGTGCTGTATGTCGACGACAAGGCGCGCGTAATTTATTTCGTCGGGGTTGGCAGGGAGAAGGATCGCGATCCTTACTTCGAATCCTTCTACCGCGTGAGTTTTGACGGCACCGGGCTAAAGCTGCTGACCCCTGAGAACGCGGATCATCGTATCAAGGTGTCGCACGATGGGCGCTACTTCACCGATACGTATTCGACCCCGACGCAGCCGCAGGTAACGGTGCTGCGCGATGACCAGGGCAAGACGGTGATGGAAGTTGCTCGGCAGGATATTTCAAAGCTGACAGCTGCCGGGTGGCAGCCGCTGACGCCGATCAAGGTAAAGGGCCGCGACGGTACAACGGACCTCTACGGCTTCATGTTCAAGCCGACGCATTTTGACGCATCGAAGAAGTATCCCGTCATCAACTACGTCTATCCGGGGCCGCAGATCGGCTCGTGTGGCGGACGCGAATTCCACGCTGCGCATGGAGACATGCAGGCGCTGGCCGAGCTTGGATTCGTCGTGGTGTGCATCGATGGCATGGGCACGCCGTTCCGTTCCAAATCGTTTCACGAGGCCTATTACGCGGACCTCGGCGACAACACGATTCCCGACCAGGTGGCAGGTATGAAGGACCTTGCGAAACAGTATCCATTCATTGATCTCGATCGCGTGGGAATCTGGGGGCACTCGGGCGGAGGGAATGCCACGGGCGCGGCGTTGCTGCACTATCCCGATTTCTTCAAGGTGGGCATCGCCGAAAGTGGCAATCACGATCAGCGCGACTACGAAGACGATTGGGCGGAGAAGTGGGCGGGCATCGAGGTGAAGAATCCCGACGGCACGACCAACTACGACTCCCAGGCGAATCAGAACTTCGCGAAAAATCTGAAAGGCCATCTGCTGTTGGCACACGGAACGATGGACGACAACGTACCACCGAACAATACCCTACTGCTCGTTGATGCGCTCATCAAGGCCAACAAGGACTTCGATCTCCTGATGATTCCCAATGTGCCCCACGGATACGGGCCCGCTTCGCAGTACATGACGCGGCGGCGGTGGGACTACTTCGTGCGCTATCTTGCGGGCGCCACTCCCCCGCATGAGTACCAGATGAAACCATATTCGGCGGCCATCGGCGTCATTCGCGGCGGCCCTGATCCGGACAATGACGACCAGTAGCAATGGAACGGACCCGGGTCTCAGCCGGCAAGAGCATTTTGAAAGGAAACAGCATGCGCAAGAGTTTGCTTGCAGTGTTCGTTCTGGGCGCTGGTGCGCTCTCCGCACAGGTTGGACTTCCGGCTCCGCAGGGGAATGAAAAGTTTGCAAAGCTGAGCGAGGAGTTCATTCACGAGACATTGGCGCTATCGCCTTCGAGCGCGTCGCAAGCCGGCTATCACAAGCACCTGGATCCGAAAACCGGCAAGACAATTGCGCTCGATTCCCTGCTGGATGATATGAGTCCGGCGGGTATGGCGAACCAGCGCCGCGTCTATGCGCAGTGGCGCGAGCGATTCCACACCGAAACACCCGTGTCCTCGCTCGGCCCGGAGGATGCTGCGGACTGGCACCTGATCGACGATCAGATCGGACAGAACCTGCTGGAATTCGATCGCATCCGGAATTACAAGCACAATCCAACTGTTTACGTGGAATTGCTGGGCAGCGCGCTGTTTCAGCCATTGACGGACGAGTACGCCGCAGAGCCTGTACGGCTTGGAGACGTGCTCTCGCGGGTCGCGGCCACGCCAACGTTTCTCGATCAGGCACGGAGCCAACTGGTGGATGCCGATCCCATCTTCATCCGGGTTGCCGTCGAAGAAAACGAGGGCAACATCGATCTGATTCAAGACACAATTGCAGCGGCTGTTGCGAAGCATCCTGAGGTGAAGGTGCGCTTCGACCAGGTTGCACCACCTGCTGTGAAGGCGCTGAAGAATTTCTCGCAATGGCTGCAGAATGATCTGGCAAAACAGAAAACAGATCGCACCTGGCGCCTTGGAAAGGACCTGTACGCTGAGAAATTCCGGCTGGTAATGGAGACCGACGTCACGCCTGACCAGGTACTCGCCGATGCGGAGCGCGAGTTCAAAAAGACGCGCGCCGAAATGCTAGAACTGGCTCTACCACTGCACAAACAGTACTACCCCGATCACGACGATCACGCCAACCTGGGCGAGCAGGAGCGCGAGAACAAGATCATCAGCGAGGTGGTGCAGAAGATTGCAGACGATCATCCCAAGCGCGATGAGCTGATGCAGACGGCGAAAGACGATCTCATCGGTATCCGCCAGTTCATCATCGACAAAAAGATCGTCTCGCTGAAGTCGCGCGACAATCTGAAAGTAATCGCCACGCCGGAGTTCGAGCGCGGAATCTATTCGGTCGCGGGGTTTCACTCAGCACCGCCGCTCGATCCCAATGCGGAAGCGGAATTCTGGGTAACGCCGATCGATCCGAAGACGCCGGATGATCGTGCCGAATCGAAATTGCGCGAGTACAACAACTGGGTGTTGAAGTGGCTCTGCATTCACGAGGCTCTCCCAGGACATTATGTGCAGGCCGAGCACGCCAACGAGATTGAGCCCGAGACGCGACGGCTGGTGCGTTCGCTCTACGGAAACGGCGCGTATGTGGAGGGCTGGGCCGAGTATATTGCGCAGGTGATGATGCAGCAGGGCTTCGCGAACAGTGATCCGCGCTATCGCCTGAGCTATCTGAAGGTGTGGCTTCGCGCCGTGGGCAACAGCATACTCGACATCCGCATGCAGACCATGGGCATGACCAATGACGAGGCAATGCATTTCATGATGGACGACGCTTTCCAGACACGCGCCGAGGCTGAAGGCAAACTGCAGCGCGCCAAGCTGAGCTCGACGCAGCTGCCAACCTACTATGTAGGCACAAGCGAGTGGTGGCGGCTGCGCAAGACATACGAAGCAGCTAAAGGCAAAGACTTCACGCTTGCCGAGTTCCACGATCGCGCGCTGGACGAGGGAGCTCTTCCGGTGCCGTGGCTCAAGGATCTGCTGCTGCCCAGGCAGTGATGCTGCTTAGGCAGTCAGGGTTTGACTCGAAACTAACTCACGGGTATATTCAGCACATGGGTATTCGCCGCATTCCGGTTGCTTGCGCCGCTTGTTGTTGCGTGCTCGACCGGTCGTGTGGGTAGGAATGTAGCTCAACCGATTCCCATCCGGCCGCTTCAGCCTTTGCTGATGCGGCTTTTCTGTTTTAGTACCTGGCTCTCGGAATTATGCACGCTTTGAATCGCAACTCGCGCCTTCCCCTCGACGCCGCCAGGCTGTCGCTGCGCTGTTGTTGTCACTGTTGTCGCTGACACCTCCTCTTCCCCAAATCCACATATAGAACCCGCATAGAGCGCTAGTTATTTGCGCCCTGATTGCAGGTCAGACCTAGCCCGGATGCATTCAGGAGTTCGCCGTGACACCAGCAATCAAGTTCTTTCGATTCGCCTTCATCTTTTCGATCATTGGTAGTTCTGCGCACGCCCAGGTAGTTGGAGGAAGCATCGGCGGCGTGGTCCATGACTCTTCCGGCGCAACGCTTCCGGGTGCGGCAGTGACCGTGCGCCAGGACGAAACCGGGGCTACGCGCAGACTCACGACGGACGCGGATGGCCGTTTTTTTGCACCGTCTGTGCCGGTTGGACCGTACACCGTAGCGGTGGGACATGAGGGCTTCCAGCAGCAGCAACAGACCGGGATCACCCTCTCGGTCGGTCAAAGCCTGCAACTCAACTTCGTGCTGGGCGTGGCTTCAGTACAGCAGGCGATCGAAGTGAATGCTTCTGACCCAGGCGTGAACACGACCACACAGCAAACCGCGGGCCTGGTGGATGAGCGGCAGGTGAAGGAGTTGCCACTGAACGGGCGCAGCTACGATCAACTGCTCACGCTGAATCCAGCGACGGTGAACTACACCAGCGAACGCTCGGGCGGAATTGGCTCTTCGAATTCGTCCGTGGGCAATATGTTTGCGGTGAGCGGCAGGCGTCCGCAGGACAATCTGTTTCTTCTGAACGGAATCGAGTACACGGGATCGTCTCTGATCAACGTGACACCGGGCGGAACGAGTGGTCAGCTTCTGGGCGTGGACGCGGTGCGCGAGTTCAACGTTTCGACGGACACCTATGGCGCGACCTATGGCAAACGTGATGGTGCGCAGGTAAGTATCGTAACGACGAGCGGCACAAATCATTTGCGTGGAACGGCGTTCGAGTTCATTCGCAACAGCGCGCTCGATGCGCGGAATTATTTTGACCAGGGGACGATCCCCGAATTTCAACGCAACCAGTTTGGCGGATCGCTCGGCGGCCCGATTCGCACCAACAAGCTGTTTTTGTTTGGAAACTATGAAGGATTCCGGCAGAACTGGGGATTGAGCGCGGTAACGCTTGTGCCTGATAACCAGGCGCGGCTGGGCTATCTGCCGAATTCGTCGGGACAGGAGCAATATGTCGGCGTGAACGCGGCGGTGGCGCCGCTGCTTGCGTTGTGGCCGGTGCAGAATGGGCCGGAACTCGGCGGCGGAATTGCCGAATCGTTCTCGCATCCTGAGCAGCATATTCGCGAAGACTTTGGCACTACGCGGTTTGACGACAACCTCAGCGGCAAGGACCTGCTGTTTGCGGTGTACACGGTGGACGACAGCACCGCGAACACGCCGTCGCAAAATCCACTTGCATTTGTGAACGAGAGCTTGCGTGAACAGGTGGCCAGCGTGCAGGAACAACATGTATTTTCGCCGGCATTTCTGAACACCGCGCGGTTTGGCTATTCGCGGGCCAGCTACTTCTTCACCGGGTATTCACCGGTTTCGCTGCCGGGGTGGGTGAGCGGAGAACCGATTGGCGCGATCGTGATCAGTGGCAGCACAGCTTCAAATGGCGCATCAGCAATTTCGCAGGCAGGACTGAACGTAGGCAGCAACAACACCGCGACGCGCAATCTGTACACCTTCGACGATCATGTGTACTGGTCGAAGGGGCGACAACAGATTGAGGCCGGCGTGTGGCTGCAACGCATCCAGTCAAATGATTTGCTTGCGCAGGATCAGTACGGGCAAGCTTCGTTCAGCACGCTCCAGACGTTTCTGCAGGGCACGGTGAAAACCTTCACCGTAGTTCCCTCCCCTACGGGGCTTGGATGGCGGATGCTGGCTGGTGCGGCCTTTGTCGAGGACACGGTAAAGGTGACGCCGCGGCTCGAAGTACGCGCTGGTTTCCGGTCAGAGTCAACCAACGGATGGAACGAGGCGCAGGGGCGCGCGGCAAACTACGCCATTGTCGGAGGCGTTTTGCAGACACAGCCAATCGTCGGCAGGTCAGCGCTGACGACCAATCGTGCGAAGTTTTTGCCGGAACCGCGCGTTGGTTTTGCATGGGATGTCCTGGGCAACGGCAAAACCGCCGTTCGCGGTGGCTTTGGGCTCTATCACGGACTGCTCGACACGCTCGACTACAGACTGGACCAAACAGCGCCATTCAACACCGCGGAGTCGATTTCAAACATCGCGGTTTCGAAGTTGCAGATTACGCCGGGAACTCCTCCGCCGGCGGGTACGAAAGTCTCGCCCAGCAACGTGCAGCCCGACATCGCAACGCCTGCCGTGCTGACGTGGAGTTTTCGCATCGAGCAACAGATCGCGCCGCGCACTTCGCTCACGGTGGGCTATGTAGGATCGCACGGCTACCACCAGATCCTTTCGGAAGACATGAATGAGCCTGTGCCGACTTATGAGCCCGATGGCACTGTGTTTTATCCAGCGGGCGCGACGAATGCCAATCCGGCGCTGGCGAATTCGACTTCGTGGGTGTCGCAGGGAGTGGGCCTCTACAACTCGCTGGTGGTGGATGTGCGGCGATCGTTCGCAAACGGGTTTCAGTTCCGCGGCAACTATACGTATTCGAAGAATCTGGATGACGGGTCGGCGTGGAATACCAGCGTGAGTGGAAACACACCGGCGTTTGTGGAGTTTCCGCTCAATCCCAGGCTGGACTGGGGACCGGCGGCGACGGATGTGCGCAATGCAGCGTCGTTCAACGGCAGCTATGAATTGCCCTTCGGACGGAAACGGCGTTATCTGAATCACGCGCCAAAGGCTTTGAACGCTGTCGCGGGCGGATGGACGGCAAGCGGAATTGTTACGGTACAGAGCGGATTTCCATTCACGCCGCAACTTGGTTATAACCCGACAGGCAATGGAGACACGCGCAATCCGGTGCGTCCGAACTGGAATCCGAACTTTTCGGGGAAACTTTATCCGAAGACTGCCGCGGAGTACTTTAATCCGTCTGCGTTTCTGCCGCCTGCCACGGGAACGTACGGCAGTGTTTCGCGCGATGCGCTGACCGGGCCGGGATTATCTGAAGTTGACTTCTCGGCGACGCGGAACGCACACCTGACGGAACGGCTGGGACTGCAATTCCGGGCCGAGTTCTTCAACATTCTCAACCACACGAATTTCACGACTCCGAATGAGGTGGTGTACTCGTCGGCCACGTCGGGAGTCTCGCCAACGGCCGGGCTTGTAACGGCGACTTCGACGACGTCGCGCCAAATTCAGTTCGGAGCAAAGCTGCAGTTTTGATCAGAACGCCGCACCCGGCAATGCTGCACGCTGGGTACGGACTTTTTGATGTCCAGGCTATGTTTTCACTAGATCCAGCGGAGCATCTTCGCCTAATCTTCGCTATTCAGATATAATCTTGCCATGGATTTTCAGTTGGTGACGAGCTACAAGCCTCGCGGCGATCAGCCCCGTGCAATTGAGGAACTGATGCAAGGACTAGGTGCGGGAGAGAAGCACCAGGTGCTGCTCGGGGTGACTGGTTCGGGTAAGACCTTCACCATGGCCAAGGTGATCGAGCAGTCGAACCGGCCAGCGCTGATCCTGGCGCACAACAAGACGTTGGCCGCGCAGCTTTATCACGAGTTCAAGCAATTCTTCCCCGGCAATGCTGTCGAATACTTCGTCAGCTACTACGACTACTACCAGCCGGAGGCGTACATTCCGGCGGGCGACTTATATATAGAGAAAGAAGCAACAATCAACGAGGAATTGGACAAGCTGCGGCTCTCGGCGACGCGATCGCTGTTTGAGCGGCGCGATGCCATCATCGTCAGCTCGGTCAGCTGCATCTACGGCCTCGGATCGCCCGAAGCGTACTACGGCATGTTGCTGCTGCTGGAGAAAGGTCAGCGCATCAGCCGCAAGGACATTACGCGGCGACTGGTGGAGATTCTGTACGAGCGCAACGATGCGGATTTCCGGCGCGGAACATTTCGCGTGCGCGGCGACATCATCGAAGTCTATCCGACCTACGACGAGACGGCCTACCGCATCGAGTTATTTGGAGACGAGATTGAATCGCTTTCGCAGATTGATCCACTGTTTGGGACTGTGAAACAGAAGTACGCGCGGTTGCCGATTTATCCCAAGAGCCACTATGTGGTCCAGCCGGAGCGCAAAAACCAGGCTGTCGACTCGATCGTCGCAGAACTGGGCGAGTGGGTTACGCATCTTGAGGGCGAAGGCCGCATGGTCGAGGCGCAGCGCGTACATCAGCGCACGCGGTTCGATCTCGAGATGATCAAGTCGATGGGCTACTGCCACGGAATCGAGAATTATTCGCGACATTTCAGCGGACGCTTGCCGGGCGAGCCTCCGCCGACCCTGCTGGATTATTTTCCGCGCGATTTTCTGCTCTTTGTCGACGAGAGTCACGCGACGATTCCGCAGGTGCATGGGATGTGGCACGGCGACCGCAGCCGCAAGCAGAACCTCGTGGATTACGGATTCCGGCTGCCTTCGGCAATGGACAATCGACCGCTGAAGTTTGACGAGTTTGAGAATCGCATCTATCAGACGATTTATGTCTCGGCAACGCCGGGACCGTATGAGCTGACTCGCTCTGCTGGAGTCGTAGTCGAACAAGTGATTCGACCGACGGGGCTGGTCGATCCAGAAGTTGAGATTCGTCCGGTGAAAGGGCAGATCGACGATCTGCTGGCGGAGATTCGCGATCGTGCCAAGCGCGGGGAGCGTGTGTTGGTCACGACGCTGACCAAGCGCATGGCGGAAGATCTCGCTGGATACTACACCGAGGTTGGCGTGCGCTGCCGCTACATGCACTCGGAGATTGAAACGCTGGAACGCGTCAAACTGCTGGCCGGACTGCGTAAAGGCGAGTTTGACGTACTGATCGGCATCAATCTTCTGCGCGAAGGTTTGGATCTGCCGGAGGTTTCGCTGGTCGCAATTTTGGACGCGGACAAGGAAGGTTTCCTGCGTTCATCCGGATCTCTGATCCAGACCATGGGCCGCGCGGCGCGCCACCTTGAAGGCCGTGCGATTCTCTACGCCGACCGCATGACGGACTCGATGAAGCAGGCCATCGGCGAGACAGACAGACGTCGCGCCATTCAGCGTGCGTACAACGAAGAGCATGGCATCACGCCGCAGTCGATCATCAACAAAATGGACATGGGGCTGGCGCAGATTCTCAAGGCCGAGTACGGCGAAATCGAAGTGGAAGAGGCGGTAGTAGGATTGCCGGAGTTCACTTCGCAGGCCGATGTGGATGCCTTCCTTTCGAAGCTTGAAACTGAGATGCGCGAAGCTGCACGTAAATTCGAGTTTGAAAAGGCCGCCAAACTGCGCGATTCAATCAAAGAACTTCGCGAGAAGGAATTCCTGTTCGGCTAGCGTGAGGGATTTCCATTTTTGGAATGCACCCGGTCTCTTCTTCCAAAATCCAGATCCTAGATCCAACTCCAACTGTCTCGACAGTGGAATGCTTCACCGTTGACCGAGTTTTACGGCAACAAAAAGCGTGCGCATTTTGCCGATTCTCCGCGCCAGTCCAGCCCACAGTACATTTCACAATTGTCATCAAGTTTTTTTGTTCGCGGATACAGCGAAGACATAACCACCGGTAGATCCAACTCGTCAAACACTCGTGGACTGAGCTTCGAATCTTTTTTCGCGTTCCGTCCGTACCTGAAGAGACGAGGAGCACGATAGGTGACCGCCAATCCGGTGGCCAAAGCATTTCTAATTCTTATCGTGGTTGCTCAGTTCGCGGTACGCGGACATGCGCAACAGGCGGATCCGCAATTTGAAGCTCTAGCGTCTCGTGCGACCGAAGCTCGTAATCAACAAAACATCCCACTCGCAATTGAACTCTATGGCGAGACCGTAGCGGCAAAGCCCGACTGGGCCGAGGGCTGGTTCTACATCGGCCTGCTTCAATACAGTTCCAACAGCTTCACTGCCGCAATTGATGCGTTCAATCATTTTCTGAAGCTTCAACCAGACGCTGGTCCGGCTCTCGCCTTGCGTGGACTGTCTGAATTCGAAACCGGCGCCTACGATGATGCGCTCCGCGATCTTGAGCAAGGCGTCAAGAAGAGAGCAGCGGAAGAGCCTCGAAACGAGCAGATCATTCGCTTCCATCTGTCTGAATTGCTCGTCCGTGCAGGGCGATTTGAAGAAGCCGTCACGCAATACGATTTCTTTGCCGCCCATCACATCAAAGATCCCGACCTGCTGGTGAATCTGGGACTCGCCGGGTTGAGGATCCAGGACCTGCCCCAAAATATTCCCCTGGAGAACCGGCAATTCCTGGAGACCGTAGGCAGCGCCGCATATGCGTATCTTTCCGGCGATAACGAAGAGGCTAGAAAGCAATTCGACGAGCTCTTCGCGCGCAATCCCGCGACGCCGAATCTTCATTTCTTCTACGGATCGCTGCTCTACAAGAACAGTCCCACACTGGCCATTGAGCAGTTCCGCGCCGAGGTTGAGCATTCGCCGGGCAACGTTTTCGCCCACGCGGTCCTTGCGTTCAGGCTCACAATCGCAGGACGTTACGCGGAAGCGAAGCCGGAAGCCGAAATCGCTCTTGCCGCTGATCCCGACATCGAGATGGCGCAAATCGCGCTGGGACGCGCACTCGCTGAGACAGGAGATGTAAAACGCACCACCGAAGTGCTGAACAAGGTGCTGCAAAAGGATCCTAAAAACCTGGAAGCGCATATGGGTTTGGCGGACCTCTACTCGCGGGCTGGCAGAAGAGAGGACGCATACCGTGAGCGCATGGTTTGCCTTGGCCTGGCTCAATAGCTTGAGAATCCTGCGTGCACTGACAGGCGCTGGCGCGCTTGGTTTGCTGTTGTGCGCTCTGTTTTCCGGACTGCAGGTTTCTGCGGCGTCGTCAAATCCTGCGACCAAGCCGCCTGCGTGCGTCAACTGCCATGCAGGCATTACCGCTTCCTATTCCCACGCAGCCATGCAGCACGCATTGGAGCCTCCCGGTAGCGATCCAGTGCTGGAGGCACATCCGAACTTGAGCGTCCAGCAGGGAAAATATCTTTACATCGTGCAGACCAGAAATGGTCACAGCACGTACAGCGTGTCTGACGGAACGAACACGATAAGCGTGCCAATTCGCTGGATCTTTGGCCAGCACTCGCAAACATTCGTTCTCGAAAGAGACGGGGATATGTTTGAGAGCATGGTCAGCTATTTCCAGTTGGAACAGAGGCTGGGACCCACTCCCGGAGACGGAAACATTGTGCCCCGGGATCTTTCCGAGGCGTTAGGGCGCAAAATCACGGTGTGGGAGGCTCTCCAATGTTTCAGTTGCCACGCAACGGATGCGAGTAAAGGAGAAAAGCTGGAGTTGGATAAACTGCGTCCGGGAGTGGGGTGTGAACGGTGTCATGTCGGCGCAGACCAACACATGGCCGATGCTGTGCGTGGCAACTTCTCTTCTCTTCCCAAGTCGCTCAGGGCCCTGAACGCTGAGGACGCAGGGGACTTCTGCGGTCAATGTCATCGCACATGGGACGCTACGGTGCGGAATCACTTCCATGGACCGTCGAATGTGCGCTTCCAACCTTATCGGCTGGAAAACAGCAGATGTTACGTGGGCAATGACCCGCGCATCAGCTGCCTCGCATGCCACGATCCGCATGAGCAGGACAACCATAACCTCATTTCGTACGACGCGAAATGCCTCGCTTGCCATGGAAAAACAGCAGCGTCTAGCACCTCAGCTGTTAAAAGCTGCCCAGTGAGCAAGACAAATTGTGCCAGTTGCCACATGCCCAAGGTCTCGCTGCCGGGCGGCCATGTGGTCTTTACCGATCACTTCATCCGCATCGCTCGACCCGGGGACCCATACCCGGACTAGAAATCACAAAGAAGATCGGGAAAGTCGACTTCTGAAGGTGCCCTTGTTGAAGTAGAAGCCGGTATACGCCGGCGTCGTAACAGGGGCCAACAATCACTTTGGGTGCGAGACAGAATATGCAGATCCTGCGGGAACTCATGAAATGGCAGCCTATGCCCGTTAATGGCGAGTCGATCTCGCCGAGACTCGATCTTGACGACGGCAATTATCGAGCCTACCTTGATGACATCGGGATGGCGGCAGCAATTGCGCACGACCCCGATGAAACGGCCCTCGCGGGTGCGGCACCCCGAGGCTGGGACCCCGCAGCGACAGAAAATCCCGCAAGCGTGAGTGAACATCAATCGCCGCAGCTATTCCGCGGAAACAAGAATTTAATGGGCTGCAACCGTCCGGTCGATCTGTGTTCGAGCGAATACCTGGCGAATCGACTCCGCCTCTGGTGTGAGGCAAATCACATTTCACCAGCCTAAAATGGTTAAGAATAGGCACGTTAGATTCCCCTAAGGCATTAGTCCTCAGTGCGAGAATCAGAGATGGAGCTCTGATGGCAACGTTTGGAAGTCTTTCTCTTCTCATCGCTTTAGCGCTGGTCGCCTATAACCTGTTTGCGGGCGGCGTAGCGCTGAGGCTGCTGGCGACGGGCCAGCCGGCGCCGATTGCGCCGGAACGGCTGGCCGATACGGCTCGCCGGGCCGGAATTGCCGCCTTTTTCGCAGTGACGGCGGCGGCAATTGCGCTGGTATGGTCGGTCTTCACCAACGATTTCTCCATCACCTACATCATGGAGCACTCCAACCGGGCCCTCCCGGCCGCATACAAGTTCGCGGCGCTGTGGAGCGGCCAGGAGGGTTCGCTGCTGCTGTGGTGCTGGCTGCTTGCCACCTACGGCTTTGTGCTGCGGTTGCGGCATAAGACGGACGTCAAGCTCTACGCCTATGCGGGGACGATCCTGGCGGGCGTTCAGGTTTTTTTCCTGGCGGTGGTGAACTTTGCGGCTCCGCCGTTTGCCCTGCTGCGCGGCGCGATTCCCGCCGACGGCAACGGGTTGAATCCGCTGCTGCAGTACCCGGAAATGGTGATTCATCCCCCGATGCTGTACCTGGGCTACGTCGGATTCTCGGTTCCGTTTGCGTTCGCACTGGGCGCCCTGATGATGCGCTATCCCGGCGAAAAATGGATCAGGATCACACGCTCCTGGACGATGGTGACATGGCTGTTTCTGACCTGCGGCATTTTCCTTGGCATGCACTGGGCCTACGCCGTGCTGGGCTGGGGCGGCTACTGGGGCTGGGATCCGGTGGAGAATGCAAGCTTTATGCCGTGGCTCACGGGCACCGCCTTCCTGCACTCGGTGATGATGCAGGAGAAGAAGGGGATGATGAAGAGCTGGAACGTCTGGCTCATCTTCTCCACCTTCCTTCTTACGCTGCTGGGAACCCTCCTGACGCGGGCGGGCCTGGTGAGTTCCGTGCACGCGTTTGCGCAGTCGTCGATCGGCACATGGTTCATCGTCTTCATGGGGATTGTGCTTGCGATATGCATCTTCACCTACATCCTGCAGCGCAACCATTTGCAGTCTGAGCATCGGCTCGAGTCGCTGGTAAGCCGCGAATCGAGCTTCCTGTTCAACAATCTCGTGCTACTGGTGGCGTGCTTCGTGATCTTGTGGGGCACTTTGTTCCCGATCCTCAGCGAGTATGTGGAGGGCAGCAAGGTAACGGTGGGAGCACCGTTCTACAACCGAGTGGCGATTCCGATCGGGCTGTTCCTGCTGTTCCTGACTGGCGTGGGGCCATTATTGCCATGGCGATCGACTTCGCTGCGGGCTGTTCGACGCAATTTCATTTTGCCGACGATTACATTGTGGGCGATGGTGATTGTTTGCCTGGCCGTGGGCGTGCGGCCATGGAAAGACGGTGCCTTTGATCCGGGCAATTTCTATGCGTTGATTGCGTTTGCACTTTCTGCAAGTGTGATGTCGGCCATCCTGTCGGAATTCTTCCGCGGAGCGGGCGTGATTTCAAGGCAGACGGGAAAGAACCTGGCCGCTTCAATGTACCTGCTGACTCGGCGCAACACGCGTCGCTACGGTGGATACATCATCCACATCGGAGTGGTGATTGTGGTGGTGGGACTGGCCGGCTCGGCGTTCAATCGCAACACCGAACAGGAACTGGCTCTGCACGACAAAATTAACGTCGGGCCATACACGCTGGAGTGCGTCGGGTTCACGCAGGACTCGAATGCGAACTACAACTCGGACTATGCGTTGCTGGATGTTTACAGCGGTGGCAAACAGCAGTTCCAGATGGCGCCTGAGAAGCGCGTCTACCTGGCCAGCCAGCAGCCGCAGACGATGGTCGCGGTGCACTCGGTGCCGAGCTGGGACCTTTACGTGGTGTATGAGGGCACGAATCCCGACACCGGGCAGCCGATCATCAAGGCGTTCCTTAATCCCCTTGTGAGCTGGATCTGGGCGGGCGTGGTGCTGATTGTGCTAGGTACGTTTGTGGCGCTCGTTCCAAGCTTGACGCCTGCGACCGCTTCGCAGCGCGTGCCGGCGGCGAAACCGGCTCATGCAGAACCAGTGCTGAAGGGCGGCGATTGATCATGTCGATTCCGTTGGGTTCGACCTTTTGGAAAAGAACCTTGCAAGCCGGAACACTCGCTGTCGCGGTTTGCTTTTCGATGGGAGCCAGCGACGCGGGCGCGCGCTACGACCATCTGAACCACCAGATGATGTGCAGTTGCGGATGCGGCCAGGTTCTGGGCGAATGCAACCATGTGGGCTGTCCTACTTCGCCAGTGCAATTGGCAGAGTTGCGCACTGCTATCAATGCGGGCATGACCGATCAGCAGGTTTTCGACAGCTTTGTAGCAAAGTACGGCGCCACGGTGCTGGCTGCTCCGACAACGCATGGCTTTGATCTGGTGGCCTGGATTGCTCCATTCGCAGTGTTCGCCGCTGCGCTGCTCGGCACGATTCTGCTGGTGCGGCATTGGTCAGTGGGCAAGAAGGAAGCTGTGCAGCAGGCCAGCACGCCGCAGATGGACGCAATCCACGAACGGATTCGCCGCGAAACCGGCAACGACGGAGGTTACTGAGCTATGAGCGAAACTCTTGGATTGATACTTGGATGCTTGATGGCGATGGTGCTGTTTCTCTATACCTTCTGGCCGGAGAATGCGTTTGCGAGCCAGCGGCAGAAGACGCGGCTCGATTATCTCGAAGAGCACAAGGATCAGCTTTATGAGAATCTGCGCGATCTGAATTTTGAATATCGTGCCGGGAAATATCCTGAAGAAGATTTCCAGGCGCAGCGCGCACAACTTGAGAACGAGACCGCGCAGTTGCTGGCGGAAATGGAACATCTGCAGCGGCAGGCATAGAAATCAAGAGATAAAGGACTCCAAGAAAAACCATGAGATCGATGAAGACTTTTTTGCATGCGGCCGTTGCGAGCTTTCTTTTTTCCGGCGCATTGGCGCAGGCCGCGCAATTGACTGGCACAGTGACAGACAAGACAACGGGCAAGCCGGCGGCGGGTGATTCCGTGGTGCTGGTAGAGCCCATGACAGGCATGACTGAAGTGGCGCATACCACCGTGGATGCGAGTGGCCATTACACGCTGAACCGGCCCAGCAATGCTCCGGCGCTGGTGAAAGTGACGCACCAGGGGGCAGAGTTTTTTGCCGATGCGCCGCAGAGCGGAACAGTGCCTGACGTCGCAGTTTACGACGTGGCGCAGAAGGTGGATGGCGTCTTCGCCGAAGCGGACGTCCTGGAACTGGAAGTCGCCAATGGCCAGCTGCACGTGATCGAGCGCTACTTCGTGCATAACACCAGCATGCCGCCCCGGACGCAGTGGAGTCCGAAGAGCTTTGAGATCTCTCTGCCGGAAGAAGCGGTTGTGGAGTCGGCGCAGGGCCAGCGACCAAGCACGGGCAGCCTTCCCACGACGCTTAAGCTGCAGCCCAACGGTGCGAAGGGGCACTACGCATTCAACTTCCCTATCCAGCCCGATGAAGGCGACAAAGATACACAGTTCAACATCAGCTACACGCTCCCGTATAGCGGATCATTTACGTTTCATCCGCAGGAGTCACTGAGCACGCAGAGCGTGGGCGTGCTGCTGCCGAAGAGCATGACGTTCGCCGCGGGCTCTGGCTCGAACTTTACGGCGATCAACCAGGATCCAAACATCCAGACCTTCGTTGCAAAGAATGCGACGCCGGGCAAGGCGCTGGAATTTACGATATCCGGCACTGGTTCGATGCCGCGCGAAGATCAGGGCGCAGCAGGACCCGGCGGCCCGGAAGCTGCTGCCCCTGGAAACGGCCAGCCGGGCGGCGGACTTGGTGAACCCATCAACACGCCTGATCCGCTGAGCAAATACAAGTGGTGGATTCTCGGTGCGCTGGGACTGGTGTTCGCTGCGGCTGCGGCATTCCTGCTGCGCAGGCCTGCGGGTGCGGCCGGTGTAGTTGTAACACAGGCTCCGAGCGCGGGCGTCGCGGCGCATTCATACTCCGCTCCAGCTTCTTCGGCTTCAAAAAACGGCGCCCTGTTGAGCGTGCTGAAAGAAGAACTGTTCTCGCTGGAGAGCGAGAAACTGACCGGAGCCGTGTCGCCGGCAGAATACGCGGAAACGAAAGCGGCCTTAGAGACGGTGCTCAAGCGTGCTCTAAAACACAAATCGTAGGCACTGGTTCAGAAATGTGGTGCTCGCTCATACCAATGGGCGGGCGCCATTGTTTCTTAGAGGAATTCTCCTTCGCTCGGCAGCAGCGCTACGCGCTCAGGTACGTTTTTATTCCCTCTTCCCTCCCCGCCTAGTATTCTTCGGAAATGAAGACGCTTCTTCGCACGCTCCTTTTTCTCGCGCTCATTGTCTGGATTGGCGCGGAGATTTTCTTTCCCGTGGTTGCCGCGGTCACGTTTGGATCCTTGCCCGGAGCCACGCACACGGCCGGCACCATCGTTGGAGAGTTGTTGCGAATCCTGCACGGCATGGGAATTGTTTGTGGGCTTGTGCTCTTGGCGCTGTTGGCCCTTGCGCCGGCTTGGAATATTTTCAAGCCACGATCTGTTCTGGCTCCGATGGTGCTCCTGGTACTGATGCTTGCCTGCACAGCTTTTTCGCAATACGAAATTATTCCAGCCATGGATCGCGACCGCGCAGCGGCGGGCGGAGCGATCGACACTGCCGACAGCACCAATCCGACGACCGCGCACTTCAACATGCTGCACAATCGCAGTGAGCACGTGGAAGAGGCGATCCTGCTGTTTGGCATTGCGACGGTGGTCCTGGTGGCCCGGGCGGAGTCGACCCGCGCGTAGGAGCCTGCATGGGACGGGAAGCACAGTGCACATGCGTTTGGAACGGCGCGAAGGGCAAGGTTAAAGCGCTGCTCGAGCCACCCGAGCTTATCCTGCGCGGTGAGATGCGGCGCAAAGTTCCCTTCGCGAAAATGAAGCTGGTCAGAGCGGATGGGAGTTGGGTGCGATTTACGTTTGAAGGCGAAGTCGTTGCCCTGGAACTTGGCGACGGAATGGCAGCGAAGTGGGTTGAAGCACTCCTGAAGCCTCCACCGACATTGGCGAAGAAACTTGGCATCACACCTGAGACGACGGTTCGCATGATCGGGCCGATTGACGATTCCGCGTTGAAAAGCGTACTTGCGGAAGCGAAGGATGTTTCGGAGCGCAAGGGCGATCTGATTCTTGCGCGCGTAGATACGCCGGCTGATCTGAGTGCTGTGCTGAAGAGGTCTGCGGATCAACTCAAGGCCGGAGTGCCCATCTGGTTCATCTATCGCAAAGGACCGGGGCATCCGCTGAAGGAGAGCGAGGTGCGTGAGACGGCGCTCGCAACGGGGATCGTTGATACAAAAATCGCGGCGGTTTCAGCAGAGTTTTCGGCTCTGCGGTTTGTGAAGCGGCGTAGCTGAGGCAAGGTCCCAGGCTAGGACTCGTCGATGACCCTGACAATCGGAACAGTCACGCACTTCATCGTCCTCTTCTCCTCATTCCTTGCACCCTGGTCCCAGTTCGCCGTCCCAATTCTCCGCTCTTCGTTCTTGTATCATCGTAGAGGCCCTGAAGCGCGCAAAGTATCGTGCAGGGGCACCATCGGAAATACATGAAAACTGGCATTATCGGCCTGCCTCAGGTGGGCAAGACATCGCTGTTCAAGATTCTCACCAAGGCCAAACTCGAGGACCGCGGCTACTCCAATCCGCGCGAGGCGCACATTGGTGTGGCGCGCGTGCCCGACGAACGGCTCGACAAGCTTTCCGCACTCTACTCGCCGAAAAAGACCACGCACGCGACGGTTGAATATGTCGACGTTGCGGCAATCGGGCAGGAAGCGCTGAAGGAAACCGCGTTCCTGACCAGCCTGCGCAATGTAGACGCGCTGATTCACGTGCTGCGTGCATTCGACGACGATTCAATTCCGCATGTCGGGCCCAACGATCCCCTGCGTGATGTGAAGAACGTGGAATTCGATCTGATGATCAGCGATTTGACGCAGGTAGAAAAGCGCCTGGAGCGTCTAGAAAAAGATTTGAAGAAGGGTCGTACCAGCGAACTGGAGCGGGAGCAGGCTCTGCTTTTGCGCTCAAAAGACGCGCTTGAGAAAGAGCAGCCGATTCGCGAACTGGACATGACTGCCGAAGAAAAGAAGCTCATCAAGGGTTTCATGTTCCTTTCGCAAAAGCCTGTCCTGTATGTAGTTAATATCGGCGAAAGCATGGCACTTGGCGACGACTTGGACGCTGCGGTGGAGCGCTACAAGCTGACAGATGTGGCCCAGCGGTCAAACGCAGGAGCGACTGCAATCTGCGGCAAAGTCGAGGCCGAGCTTGCAGAGATGGATGAGGCCGAGGCAGCGGAATTTCTATCGAGCTACGGCCTCCACGAAAGCGGCCTGGTGCGGTTGATCCGCAAGAGCTATGAACTGCTCGGGCTTATCAGCTTCTTCACTGCGGGCGAAGATGAGTGCCGCGCGTGGACTATTCCGGCGGGGTCGAAGGCTCCGCAAGGGGCGGGCGCAATTCACTCCGACCTCGAACATCATTTCATTCGCGCAGAGACGATCCGGTGGGACAATCTGCTGGCGGCCGGCAGCGAAGCGAATGCGCGCGCGCAAGGCACGCTCCGCCTTGAGGGAAAAGAGTACGTGGTGCAGGATGGCGATGTAATGCACATCCGGCATAGCGGGTAAGGTAGCAAGCATGCTCAAACTCTCGGTGGCCCTTGGTGTACTGGCCGCGCTGGCAGACGTCGCCGGTGGGCTGGTGCTGGTACGCGCCCGCGGCGTGGAGCGCTACCTGCGCTATTTTGTCGCGCTGGGCGCCGGTTTTCTGATGGCGGTCGCACTGCTGGAGATGACTCCAGAGAGCCTCAAGCTGAACCCCGTGCTGGGACCGATCCTGATCATGATCGGCTACTGCGCTGTGCACCTGCTCGAGCACACCATCAACTCGCATTTCCACTACGGCGAAGAGACCCACCATGATGAATTTGTTTCGGCGCGCACAGGCTACTCGGTGCTGGGCGGCCTGAGCGTGCACGCGCTCTTCGACGGCGTGGCGATTGGTTCCGGCTTCGTGGTGAACAATGCGCTGGGCTGGCTCATCTTTCTGGCCGTGTTTCTACACAAAGCGCCGGAAGGATTCACGATGGCCTCAGTGATGCTGGCCAGCGGACGCAGCCGCACTGTGGCGTTCTACTCGGCCGTGATGCTCGCGGCTGCGACCATCGTCGGCGTTTTGGTGATTGAGCTGGTGCCAAGCTGGCTGCCCTACGGCCTGCCGATCTCAGCGGGCGTGGCGCTCTATGTCGGCGCAAGCGACCTGGTGCCCGAGGTCAATCGCGAGCCGGGCATACGCATGGCGCTGGTGTTCTTTCTTGGTGTTGTGGGGTTCCTGACGATGCGTTGGGCTTTGCCGGCGCTGTAAAGCGCGCAAAGCGCCGCATCAATCGAACGTGCTGATCGGGAAGGTGCCGCTGAAGCGAAATCTGCTGCGATAGAGCCGTGCGAGCAGGCGTCCGTAATCGAGAGCAACCTTCATGTTGGCTTTACTGGCGCCTCGATAGCGCTGACCAAAGGCAAATGGAATCTCGTGAACGGAAGAGATGCGAGCCCGTACCAGGATTTCGAGCAATAACTTAAAGCCGGATTCCTGAAACTCAATTCCCTTGAGGCAGTCGCGGCGAACGAAAAAGAACCCCGACATAGGATCCTTGGCGCGAAGCCCTACACGCTGAATGGGCCACGTGGCCCACACTGCGGCAGCCGACAGCAGTCTGCGGAAGGTATTCCATTCGCCAAGCCGGCCGCCCGGTGTGTAACGGCTGCCAATCACCAGGTCGGAACCCGAAGCAATCGCGGTGGCGAGTTCCGTCAAAAGCTCTGGCGGATGCTGGAAATCCGCATCCATGACACCTACGACGGCGGCGTCGGTATTGTCCCAGCCATGAAGGATGGCCCCGGACAGGCCGCGCTGTCCCTTGCGCACCAGGAGTCGAATGCGCGGATCCTCCTGCGCGATCGCGGCGACTACTTTGGCGGTGCCATCGCAACTGTCATCGTCCACAATCAGGATTTCGTATTCGATTTTGAGGGAGTCCAGGACGGCGCGAACGCGATCAAGCAACACTGGAATATTGTCGGCCTCGCAAAGCGTAGGAATGGCGAGAGCCAGTTTTCGCTGAAAGACGGGACGGGAGCCTCCGAGGAGCTCTCGAACGACTGCCGAGTTTTCAATTGAGCGCGTGGATGGGGTCGCCGACGCTGAAACCATATTCTGCATGTTCTAAAGATAAAGACGAGAAAAACGCACTTCGAGTTACACATTGGCCGCAAATTATCTGCATCAACCGCTGGGGCCCCTTGAGTGTAAGCGAGAGCGAATAGTTCCTCGTGATAGACCGGCCACCGGCGACACCGGCTTGGTCGTTATCACGGCGCATTACGCAACAATCAGTGCATCAAACGCTACTACAATCCGAAGAGAGTGAAGTTTTCTTCTGTTTCGTTTCATGTCATGGTATACGCGACGACGCGGCCGCTAAGCTTCGCAAACTCAAACAGAATAAAATCGACGTGGGTTTCTTGCTGATCACAACGAGCGCAATGAGTGTCAGCGTTCAAAAGCGCTCAGTCATTGATCGATCTGCGAATGGCATTGAATGGAGCAACGAACTGAAGTATTTTGCGAATTTTCGCGCCCGCAATCTTTTGCTGGTTGTCGTCTTCTCACTTCTGGCGATGGTGGTCATGGGCTATCACCCTGGGTTCGAAGACGACGCGGTGTATCTCACCGCTGTTAAAGCTGACTTGAATCCCTCGCTGTATCCCTACGATTCCGACTTCTTTCGCGTTCAGTTGCAGGCAACCGTTTTCGACAAATGGGTGGCCGGTTTCATTCGCTACACCCACATTTCGGTTGGATGCACGGAACTGCTGTTTCAGTTTGTTTCGATCTTCCTCATCATGCTTGGCTGCTGGTGCATTGCGCGCGTCCTGTTCAAGGAAGAATGGGCGCAATGGGCCGGCGTGGCTTTAACCGCGGCGATGATGACCTTGCCGGTCACGGGAACAGCGCTCTACCTCGCAGATCAGCATCTCCATCCCCGCAATACAGCCACAGGGCTCATCTTGCTGGCGGTCTCCCGCATTCTGGCAAGTCGGCGCTGGCAGGCTGTTCCCCTGCTTCTGCTCGCATTCATGATCCACCCGATCATGGCGGCGCTGGGCATCTCCTTCTGCTTCTTCCTCAGCATGGCGATGCTGGAACCAGTGCATGTGTGGCTGCGCTCGCTGCGCGGCTTGATGGCCGCGGCAGTCCCGCTGGGATGGATATTTGAGTCTCCCACGCCTGCATGGCATCGGGCGCTCGAAACCCGCGGCTACTATTTCCTTTCGAACTGGGCGTGGTACGAATGGCTTGGCGCGCTCGCCCCGATTTTCCTGTTCTGGTGGCTCTGGCGGGTCGCACTCAAACGCGGAGAGACGATTCTGGCGCGGTTCGCCCTGGCTGTCTTCTCCTATGGCATCTTTCAGCAGGCCGTGGCCATGATCATCCTGAATTCCCCTGCCTTGGTGCGGCTCACGCCCATGCAGCCGATGCGGTTTCTGCACCTGATCTACTACTTCCTGACGCTGGTGGGTGGTTGTCTGCTTGGCAAGTACCTCTTGAAGTCGAGCGCCTGGCGCTGGGCGGCGTTTTTATTCGTTATCAACGCCGGCATGTTTGCTTCGCAGCGTGCTCTGTTTCGTGGCACCGAGCATCTTGAATTGCCCGGCATGCAGTCTGATAATCCATGGCTGCAGTCATTTGCATGGATTCGTATGAACACTCCAACAAACGCATACTTCGCGATGGACCCCAATTACCTTGCGGCGCCGGGCGAGGATTATCACAGCTTCCGCGCACTGGCTGAGCGCAGTCAACTTGCTGACATGGTGAAGGACCCATCGCTGGTTACCCAGGTGCCCGAGCTTGGACCGGCATGGGAAAGGCAAGTGGATGCGACGGCGGGATGGCAGCACTTCCAACTGACGGATTTTAAACGTCTGAACGCGGAACTGGGCGTGGACTGGGTCATTGTGGCCTACCCGCAACCGCGAGGGTTGGCGTGCCAGTGGCACAACAAGAGCCTTGCGGTGTGCGAAATTCCGTAAAGATGGCTCACTACATTTGTTACCAGCCGTCGTAATATTAGAGCAACGTCTCCCAGAGGAATGCGCAGCAGCAATGATTTGTGACAGCCCAGCGGTCTGCCGCGGCAGCCTTCATCTATTACACGGATTGATGGATCATTTAGCTCGCGGTGGTCTAATGGCCCTCGACACACTGCGCTCAGGGTCAAAGTCTCGAAAGAGGTCCATCTGAATCGTTCTGCAGGAAACGCAGTGAACCAATCCCCGGGAGAGCGTTTTCCTACTCTTCGTATTGCGGGCCTTACAGCAGCGGCGCTGCTGATTCACGGATACCACTTTGGCGTCGAGGACGGTGAGATTTACGTTCCCGCCGCACAAAAGCTCCTGCATCCGAGCCTCTATCCTTTCGCGCCGGAGTTCTTCCTTTCCCACGGGCATCTATCCCTGTTTGGGTCGATCCTCGCATGGACGGCGCGACTCACCCACATGTCAATGGACTGGACGATGTTCGCCTGGTATATCGTAAGCCTGTTTGCAACCCTCGCGTCCTGCTGGCTACTCGTCACAGCCTGTTTCACTTCGCCGCGTGCCCACTGGACGGCCATGCTTGTCATCACCGCGGTATTGACAATGCCGGCGACGAATACCGGGCTGTTACTGATCGATCCGTATATTACAGCACGCTCATTTTCTACTCCACTCACGCTTTTCGCGCTGGCAAGCGCGCTTGATCAACGCTATGCCCGTGTTGTGATTGCGATCCTTCTCACTGCCCTTGTCCATCCGCAGATGGTGGTCTACCTGTTTTTTCTGATCGCTGTCATGTGGGCAGCCAACCGTCCCAGGCGCGCGGTGCTGGAGCCAGTGCCTGCGTTGCCTTCAATCGCAGCCTTGCTACCAACCGGATTTCATTTCGCACACGCAAGCGGTCCTTATCGCGAAGCGCTCTACTCGCGCGATTACTTTTTTCTTTACAACTGGACCTGGTATCACTGGCTGGGCATGCTGGCGCCATTGGCGATCCTTGCCTGGTTCTGCCGAGGCAACGTGCGCGGCACACGCCGCGGGTTTCAACTGATCAGCTTTGCACTGATTCCTTTCGGGCTGCTCTCCATTGTCGCTGCGACTGTGCTCTGTTCGTCTCCTGAATTTGAAATGTTCGTTCGTCTGCAGCCGTTGCGTTCTTTCCATCCCATCACATTCATCTTCGTCCTTCTAATTTCCGGAGTGGCAGGAGAATACCTGGCTAAGTCACGCAAATGGGTTCCCGTTGCCTTTTTCGTCCCGCTTGCCGCAGGAATGTATCTGGTTTCGCGACATACCTATCCCAACAGTCCCCAAATCGAATTACCTTCGCAAACAAGCAGCAATCCCTGGGTAAACACACTGCTCTGGATTCGGCAGAACACCCCCGAGGATGCGGTTTTCGCTGTCGATTCTCACTATTTCAAGGACAGTCCGAGCGACGTGCACGGTTTTCGGGCAATTTCTTCGCGCTCGGCGCTGGCGGACTACTACAAGGACAGTGGTGTGGTCTCATTGTTTCCTTCCCTGGCTGAGGAATGGAAGCAGATGAGCAACGCTACAAACGGATTGAATCACTTTTCCATCGCTCAATTTCGCCAGCTTCGGCGGGAAGACCCTGAGGTCACCTGGACCGTGATTCACGGAGCAGATCCTGCCGGGATGGACTGCCCTTATCAGGAACGCGGGTACAGCGTGTGCCGAATGCCGCTTCCTGTCGATGCGGCGCCGGGTCCGGTCGCTCTTCGCAACTGATTCAATCCTGCCTTTTCTTCTCTCGAAATGCTGCGAATTCAACAGCTAAAACCTCTTGCGGTTTTGCGCCTTGAGGGTCAGTGCGCCAGAATGAGAGTGAGGTTTTCCACGGCGCGGAGCCTGCAAAATGCTGAATCTAACGCAGAGATTGATTATCGGCTGTGTCGTAATTGCCGCCCTCGGCGTGTGCCTGGTAGCCGTCACCCATCGCGCCCTGGCCGCTTCAGGCGAACTGCGTCTCGCAATCGCGCTGCTGATCTCCCTCATCCTGGTCGAAGTGGCGACAATCATGATGGTGCTTTATCCCATCCGGATGCTGGCCAACGATGCCCGCAAGATTGCGCGTGGCAACCTTGAGCACCGCGTGGAGTGGGGCGGGCGCGACAGCTTCGGCGAGATCGCCGCTGAACTGAATCGCATCGCGGTGCGCCTGCGCGAACTGCGCGACAGCGAGGCAGGCCGCCGGCAGATGGAGTTTCAGCTTTCCGACGCTGTGCTGCAGTCCATCTTTGAGCCCATCATCGTCACCGACGCGAAGGGCCACATCCTCAAGTTGAACCAGGCGGCTTCCGATGTGCTGGGCGACGCCGCAAACGACCGTCTGGCTCTCACCAATACACCAGGCGGCGACAAGATTTTAAGCGCGATCCGCGATGCCATCTCGATGCAGAAACCCATCGCCGTTGAAGGCGAGGCGTCCATGCTGCCAATGCGGATCGGCAAGCAATCACGCAGTTATCGTTTGCGCACGACGCCGATGCGTGACTCAGAGGGGCGCCTCCTCGGAACGGTGACAACGCTCGAAGACGTGACCACGCTGCAGGACACCGATCGTTTCAAGACGCAGTTCATCTCTGTCGCCAGCAAGAAGCTGCGCGATCCGCTGCTGCAACTGCGGCGCGGCCTCTACGCGCTGCAACATGGATTCGGAGGCGAGCTGCTGCCGCTGCAGTGCGAATTGATCACAGAAGCAAGCAACGAAGCCGAGAAACTGAACGACCTGATGTCCGACTTGATCGAGGTATCCGAACTCGACTCCGGCAAGCGCGAGTTGAACCTGGAAAAGCTGCGGCCTTTGCCGATCCTGGATGAAGCGCGCAATCGCTACATCGACGAGGCGGCCGCGAAGGAAGTGCGCATCGAAGTCAACGCATTCGCGGATTTATCATTTGTGATGGCCGATCGCCGCGCGGTTCGCTCCATCCTCGATAACCTGATTGGCAACGCATTGCGCTATACGCCGCCGGACGGCGAGATTCTGCTGGCGGCGGAGGAACTGAAGGAATACGTGCAGTTCACGGTGCGGGACAGCGGCCGCGGCATTGAGGCGGAGCGCCTCAGCACCATCTTCGACCGCTTCAATCCGTTTTCAGAGAGCGGCACCGGGATGGGACTTGCACTGGTGCGGCGTCTGGTCGAGTCACTTGGAGGCCAGATTGCCGTAGAGAGCCGGCTGGGACATGGCACAACCTTCCGCTTCACGCTGCCCGTCGCGGTTGCCGAGCTGATTCCGCACCCGGTCGAGGTGGGCTGATGCCGGAAATCCAGTTCGAACGGCAGCAGGAACCCGCCCGGTTACGCATTTATCTTGGCGCCGCACCCGGCGTGGGCAAAACGTACCACATGCTCGCCGATGCCCTGCTGAAGCGCAAGCAGGGCGTCGACGTGGTGATCGGGTTGGTGGAGACGCACGGCCGGCAGGAAACAGCGGAACAGATTCGCGATCTTGAGATCGTGCCGCTGCGCGTGATTCCCTATCGCGGAGTCGACCTGAAAGAGATGGACGTCGACGCAATTCTTGCGCGTCATCCGCAGGTCGTAATCGTAGACGAGCTTGCGCATACCAATGTCCCCGGCAGCAAGAATCGCAAGCGATACGAGGATGTGTTTGAGCTGCTGGATGCAGGCATCGATGTGTGGACCGCGGTCAACATTCAGCATCTTGAAACGCTGAACGACGCCGTCAATCGCTCCGCAAACACCATCATTCGCGAGACAGTTCCCGACAGCTTTTTCAAGCGCGCCGATGAAGTCATCAACGTCGACATCACGGTCGAGGAGCTGCGATCACGCCTGCGCGAAGGAAAAATCTACGCCCCGGAAAAAGTGGAGCAGTCGCTCGCCAACTTCTTCCGCAAGGGCAATCTGAACCTTCTGCGCGAGCTGGCTCTGCGCGCCACCGCTGAACAGGTGAGCACGCGCGCCTCAGATTACCGCCGCACGCAAGGCCTGGAGCAGGCGCCCATTCCCGATAAGGTGATGGTCTGCCTGAGCACGCGTCCAGGAACCGAGAGGCTGATCCGCGTGGGCTCGCGTGTGGCGGGAAGGCTTGCAACCAACTGGTACGCCGTGTATGTGAACCGGCCGGACGAGGACAAGGGTCACGGCGACCCGGAAGCATTTCAGCGCATCGAGGAATATCGCCGGATGGCTCGCGACCTGGGGGCGCAGGTAGTGACACTGAACGACAAGAGCGTCGCCGACGCGCTCATCCGGTTTGCACAGCAGGAAAGCATTTCGCACGTCATCTTCGGGCAACCGGTACGCTCACGGTTCGACATTCTGCTGCGCGGCTCTGTGCTGAATCGCTTCCTTGCCGAAGTACGAGACGTGACCGTGCAGGTGGTCCCGATGCAGAAGCCGCTGCGCCGAGGCTAGAGCACTGCGCAGCGCGCAGCGGAGCCCCTTACACGCCGAGTTGCGCAGCCGCCATCGCCGTCCCCTCAACGCGCGCACTGATCTTCGCAAAAGCTACGTCGCGTGCCGTCGAAACGTCGTCGGCAAATGGTGAAAACCCGCAATCGTCGGTAGTACCGAGTCGATCGGGCGGCAAAAAGGACGCGGCTTCCATGACCCGTTCCCGCACCTGCTCCGGCGTTTCAATCTCCGGCGAGATTGGATCGACGACTCCCACAAACACGCGCTGCTTGTCGCCGAGCAATTCCGCAATTCGACGCAGCACGCGCGGTCGATCCGCTTCGCTCGCAAGCTGCAGGTAGAATCGCCCCGCATTCATGGCGAAAAGATCCGGCAGAAAACCGGCATAATCCACGTCGGCTGAGTGCGTGGAGTCGTGATCGCCTCCGGGACACACATGGACGCCAATGCGCTCCCGTTCGGAATTCGAAAAGCGATTGAGCACCTGGTTGTTCAGGTCGACAAAACTCTTCAGGAGCCCGCCGCTGGGGTCGAGCTTCAACGAAAGACGCCCTTCCGTGAAATCAATCTGCACGCATTCCGCGCCGGCGTTCAGCGCCGAGGTAATGTCAGCCACAGCTTCGGCGATCAGGTCCTCGATGAATTGTTCGCGCCGGTACCCCTCGATTCCGTCCGCAGGATAAAGCAGGCTCAGGGCAGAGGCCGAAATCACTGCCTGCTTCAGCGGCCGGTTCGCGACCGGCAGCGTACGCCGAACGTATTCTCCAGCGTACTTGCCATATCGAAACGGTCCCTGTTTCAGGCGCGGAAGCTGGCGCGTGTGGCCGTCCTTGAATGGAATGACGACTCCATCGGGAGCCAGGTTGTTGAGCCCTTCGAGCGGGTAGGTTGCAAAGCTCGACTTGCGCTGTTCGCCATCCGTAATGATCGGCGAGCCGGTAACCTCGAAGCGCAGCACCGTGTCTCGCACGGCATCGTCAAAGGCCTTCTCAAGTGCTTCGCTGGAAACCTTGCCCGCTGTATGCGCTTCTATTGCGCGAAGCAGTTCAGCGGGCCGCGGAATGCTGCCGATAGGTTCGGTGAGAATCGCCATGGGAGGGAGTCTATCCACGCCAGGGCACAGAAACCATCCATCGAAGGATGGAGACCGAAGGGGGCACTTACGTCTGGTTTGTCGGCCGAAGGAATGCTTGCTGGCGAGTTGCAGACGGTCACTCATTGGGGACCTGAAGGGATGGGTGCGCTAAGGTCCGGAGACTGGGTGAGGACGGGAAGTCAGTCGTTGAGGAATTACGTAATGTCCGGTTCCCCAGAACAGGGATATGCTCTTGGTAACGCCGTGTCTGCCGAGGTTGGATCGTCATCACTGTCTTGGCCCAGTGGTCTTGACTTCATCAAAGGATTTTTGGACAAAGGATATACAACGGAGCAGACTTGGCGGCCTCCCAAGGTATCGGTGCTGCGGTGGACGCTGGAGCGATTGCCGCGGGTGGGCTTTCGGGTGGAGTTGTGGGTGCCGGACTAGATGTGGGCAGAAGCTGTAGTTGTCACTGAGGAGCCTTATGCTGACTCATCCGGTCGTATTTGGGTTGTATAGTGTTGGCGCCCTAATGGCCTTAGGGACGATCGCGTTTTCCGTTTTCAAGATCGCAACAAATCGGCGTGGCCCGTCTGGGATTCCACTCGCTGTAATCTGGATCGTCTTTTTCTGCTATCCAACGATTTTTTCGGGTTTCCCCGGCACGAAGATTATGTTTTACATGGCATTGTTTATCGTTAGTTTCGTTCTGCTCGAATTCTTCCTTTACAAGCATCTCTGGTGGATAGTGGGCCGGTTTCATAAATTCGGGCATCGGGAATAAGCAAAGTAACTATTAAATGCCAGTCTACTTCGTCATCGATAGTCGCGTTCAAAATTTGAGATTGAAACTCGAAGGCGCGGGCCTACTCGCTGAATACGCGCACCTTGGTCTTGTTGCCGTCCTTGCCGTCCACATCAACGGTCAAATCTTCCAGGTGATCGATCAACTCCTCAAGGTTTTCCGGCTTGATTTGCGACAGCGTCAAAGGCACGCCATGGCTGTTGAGCGCCTGGTCAAGCTGATCGTGCGCCTGTTGCGGAATCAGCGCCGCGAGCCGCACACCGGCGCGCAGCAATTGCAGCGGTACGCGAACGTTGACCGTGGTCGGTCCCTTCAAGCCGGTCATATCTTCGTCGGCCTCCACCAGCACGCGCAGATATTTGGCATGGGGGCGCGCTGCCCCGGACTGCGCCCCGCTTCCGGCGTTGCCTGCGGTTCTTCCCGCCACTTGTGTGGTGTCGGGGTCGAGCGCAGTCAGCAGGCGTTCGGCTTCGTCTGCGGTAATTTTCCCGGCGGCAAGCATCTCCAGAATCTGGCGTCTGTTCTCGTTCATAGCAATCCTCCAAGAAGCTCGTTGATCGGCGAGAGCGCGTGTTGCACCGCCTCGGCCAGCGCCGGAATCTGCGCGTTGAAGAAGTGCATCAGATTCGGAAGAATCTCATGCAGGTGAAGTTGCGCCAGGCAGGCAAACGCCAGGCAAAGCAGAAGAATCCATGCAGTCTCGCGGCTGTCGTTCCAGGCAACCAGCAGGCGCTCAGCCTCGGCAGCGGTGATGCGCCCTGCGGCGACGAGAGACAGAATGACGCGGCGATCAGTGTTCATAACAACCTCTACAGAATCCGGACGAGGACATGATTGCCCTCGGTTGAAACTCGTACATCGGTTCCCGGCAGGCCACACACAAGCGCCCAGAACGTGGCGATCGTCCGCCAGAAACGCACTCGCGAAACCAGGCAGCCAATGAGGAGCGCCAGCAAAATGATTGGGGCCAACAGAATTGCCGGAATCCACAGGAGAAAGAGCGGCAGCCATAGCCGGAAATTCGGTCCGTGGAGAACATTGACATGGACAATGGCGAGATTCGGAGTCACTTGATGGCCTCCAGTTCGCGGATCGCCTCTTCGGCGGTAATTTCGCCGCTCTTGAGCCGCTCCAGCACGTCGGAACGGGACGGTAAAGGATTGGTATCAATGAACTGCAGAAGCCCTGAAATGCGGTTGAGACGGGCCTTGATGGTGGGGTAGCTGACCCCGAAGATCTGCTCCATCTCCTTGATCGAACCGTGCGAGCGGAGAAAAGCAGTGACAAATATCTGATCTTCGAGGCTCAGGCGCGCCAACTCCGGCAGCGTAAACGAACCTTCAACGGCAATCCCCTTCTCAGGAATTCTGACCCGCTCGATCACCAGCGGCGCCCCCTGGGCAATGCGCAGCAGGTCTTGCCAGTCAGAAGCGTTTTTGGGGTCGGAAGCCATCAGATTGAATCCTTATTCCTGAGTACAAGGGAGATTATGATTAAGTTTATCAATTATTGCAATAGTTATTTTTAAGTTTATTGATTAAAAGAGCCAACCATCATCCACGCCCTCGTGACAAGATTCCCAAACCTGCAAGCTCCAACCGCCGCGAATTCACCTGGCTGCAGCGAAACCATCTCGGTGTGAGTTTTGAATGAGCGGCCCGATGATCGCGCTTGGCCACAAACGGGCTTGCTGGCCTGCTGAATCCTGGCGTAAGTCCCCACGCCATCCATCCGGAACGCGCTAAGGCATTGTCCGGCCTGGGCCGGGCACCGTAACTCCAGAACAACCTACTGACGCGCGGCTGCCACGCTATTGGTTTTACCCGAGTTGAGATGAAAGGGTTTTTCGTACGGCTCTACCTGGAAGCCATTCTCTCTCCAGCCATCGAGTCCGCCTTTCAGAAATTTGATCCGCACAAATCCCATGGCGAGAGCTCGATGCAAGATGATTCGGCTGGTTTTATCACTCGGGCAGGTGCAGTAAATGATCAGATCGCGGTCTTTCGGAAGCAGCGAAGGGTTCTCGCGCACCTCGTCGGGTGCTAGCCACTGTGCGCCCGGAATGATGACGGAATCCCCCAGCAAGTCAAGAGGCTGGCGAACATCAACGAGAAGCACATCCTGGTTTGAGGCCAATAGCGCATGAAGGGCTTCCGGTGTGATGGTGTGCTGTTCCATTTCGCGGCTGTCTCTCATGCGTTTGGTCAGAGGGACTGCCAGCAACAAAGCAGCACAAATGGTTGTTATCGTCAAAACCATCTCGGCTTCCTCGTGAGAGTACAGATTCACCTGGGCGTCGATAGGATTCATCGTGGGAACCGAGTCGGGTCCACCGCTTCACATCATGTTGCTCTTATGCCGGTAGATAGGTCTCGTCGGAAAGCGAGTGACGCATCTTTTCGAAACGTCACTCGCTCGTGGCTAGCCTTTAGGCGGCAGCAGCGCCGATGCTTTCGAGGGTAGCGAGAGCATCGTCGGAGAGTCCGAGCGTTGCAGCCTTGAGATTCTCGCGCAGATGCCGAACCGATGAGGTCCCGGGGATCAGCAGGATGTTGGGAGACCGGCGGAGCAGCCACGCGAGCGCTACCTGCATGGGAGTGGCATCGAGTGACGAGGCGACATCATTGAGCGTGGATGACTGCAGCGATGAGAACCCACCGAGGGGAAAGTAGGGCACATAAGCTATGCCCTGCGCGGCGAGTGCATCGACGAACGCGTCGTCGGAGCGCTGGGCTACGTTATAGAAGTTCTGAATGCAGACAATCTCCGTTATGGCCTGCGCCTCGGCCAGCTGCCGCGGTGAGACGGTGCTGAGGCCGATGTGCCGAATCAAGCCCTGCTGCTTTAATTCGACGAGGGCGGTCAACGGCTCTTCAAAGGGCTCGTCTTCCGGGCCGCTAAAGCCGCCGAGGCGAAGATTGACCACATCGAGCACGTCGAGGCCGAGATTGCGCAAATTGTCGTGCACGGCATTGAAGACTTCCTGGCGTGAGCGAGCGTGCGGCCACGAGCCATCTGCGCCGCGGCGTGCGCCCACCTTGGTGATGATGACGAGATTGTCCGGATACGGATGGAGAGCCTGCTTGATGAGTTGGTTGGTTATGTGCGGACCATAGAAATCACTGGTATCAATGTGGTCTACGCCGGAGGCGATGGCCTCGCGCAGAACAGCGATCGCACCGGGAACGTCGAGCGGCGGGCCCCACACTAATTTGTCGCCGTCCCGCCCGGCCAGCTGCATTGCGCCATAACCCATGCGGTTTACAGTCATTGAGGTATTGGGTAGGGTAAACGTGCCGGAAAGATTCGATTGTTTTGCCATGTGTCTCCTCTGAAGTGCCAGTAAATTTCAAGAGAATCGGTGCCTGCGATGATTTGATGAAGGAACCTTCACAGAAGAAGCTCGCGTTTGCAGAAACGGATGCGGAGTACGTTTGAGCCCCGGAAATCGCCAGTCGAGGCACGGTTTGATGCCCGAGTTGAGGCGATTCTCAAGACGACAATTCAGGGTTTGCTGGAGTCAGCAAAGAGCGCCTGACAATCCGTGACAGGGCAGAGATTTCATCTAAACACTCTCGTCGTAGCAGACCAGCTCAACCTGATTGCCTTCGGGATCGGTCACGTAGAGCGAGCGCCAATGCGCCCACGCGTGCTCCGCGATTTCTACGGGAAGACCCAATGCCTCCAATCTCGCCCGTTCGTCAGCAAAATCAGCCAGAGCAATTTCGAATGCGATGTGGTCGATAGAGGTAGTTGCCGCATCCGTCCGGCTATAGCCGCTGGTCTGTGAACGGTCGAACAAGGCGAGGACTTGTGTGTGACCCCCATAACCATCCGCAATCTTGAAGAACGCGTAGTCTGCAACACGTGCTATTAGAGGCAAACCGAGGATTTCCTCGTAGAACTTCAGCATCAGGCCCAGGTTGTTAACGCGGAGTGCGATCTCTCCGATTCCGCGTACCGCCGTGCGTTCCCTATTCCTGCTAAATGAAACCATGACGAACCTCCTGAGGAGTCCCTTCCTCTCGGTTACGGAGCCACGATCCTCAGGCACCGTTGTCTGCTGGAGAATCGCTCTTTCTGCCAAGAAGCCTACTCTTCGAAGGTCGTTCTTTCTCCCAGATGCACCCACACATTAGTGGCTCCCAGCCATGACCTGCCTGGGGTCGCCTCTTCGGGATGAGGAAGTAGTGCCCAAATGAAGAGCGTCTCGCCACGTTCGCTAGGCGGTTCGTGATGGCTGGGGTAGACTTAGAAACAGTGCAGGAACTCATGGGACACAGGACGATCGCGATGACCGCCGGTGTGCCCATCTCGCGCTGACGCACAAGTTGCAGACGCTGAAGACCTTGGTTCGACCGGGGTTGGTTTCGGTACAGAGTGGCCGCAAATTGGTTATCGTTAAGAAAGAACGGCCACTCGTGGCAAGAAACTGAATAGCAATCAACTTATTGAATCTAAATAGGTTGAACTTGGTGAGAGCCCGTAGCTCAGTTGGTAGAGCAACGCCCTTTTAAGGCGTGGGTCGTGCGTTCGAGCCGCACCGGGCTCACCATTCACACGATTGGATTTACCTTTCTTTCCCCTCCCATTGCAGCTATGTTCCTAATCAAGTTGAGCGGGATTCGCCTTTTCCACAGCGGGGGCCGAACCCGTTACTACCTTTGACATTGTGTTGTACACGACATTTGTTCGCTGCACGCATCCAACAATTGACAGGGAGTTCACAGGATTTCTGCGACGTCAAAAGTCCGAATACCTTTCGGCATCAATGCAGGACATCCAAAGCGCTATCAGGCGAAGAGTTGAAAGGGAAATCCTCATTCAATTGAGACCAAATCGAGGGCCCATGACCGACCTGGACAACAGTGTCAGCACCGATCCATACATCCTGATGGAGATCATTCGCCTGCAGACGGAGATTGCAAAGCAGGGTCTTGATCTCTCCGGTGTGGTGGAAGCGGTGGTGGAACGGATCCCCTCGTTCACAAACGCGGAAGGCGCAATTGTGGAGTACACCGAGGGGGACGAAATGGTGTATCGCGGTGCAAGCGGCTTCGCCAACCCCCTGCTGGGCACGCGCGTAAAACGCGAAGCAAGTCTTTCCGGTCTTTGCGTCAGGCTGGGCCAGGTTCTGCGATCCGGCGATGTTGTCCTCGACCCTCGCGTCGATGCTGGGTCGTACCAGGAAGTCGGGATCCGTTCAATGGTTGTGGCTCCTCTGAAGCATGACGGTTCTACGGTCGGTGTATTGAAGATTGTTTCGACAGCGACCCACGCCTTCACCGCGCGCGATGTGCGGGTGCTGGAGCTGATGAGCGAACTGATCGCCGCAGCCATGTATCACGCCGCGCGGAACGAAACGAGCGTTCTTTACCAACGGGCAACACACGATTCGCTGACCGGCCTGGCCAACCGTAGTTTGTTTCTCGATCGGCTACGCCGCCGGATTTCACCCGGCCGCCGCCAGGTTGGACCGCTCGGCATCCTGATCGCCGATATGGACGGCTTGAAAAAAATCAACGATACTTACGGCCATCGGGCGGGCGACGCGGCGATTCGCGAAATCGCCCTGCGCATCAGCCGGATTCCGAGAAAGTCGGACATCGTGGCGCGGCTCGGCGGCGATGAGTTCGGAGTCATCCTCAGCGAAATCGCCGATCGCAGCGACCTCTTGATGATTGTCGAACGGGTCTCTCAGCAGACCGATCAGCCGTTCCGCTTTGAAGGCAGTACGATGGATTTGACCGCGAGCATTGGGTATGCGCGATTTCCTGAAGACGGGAAAGATGTCGATGCGCTGCTGGAAGCGGCCGATCGTTCAATGTACAAGATGAAGCGAACGCGCCAAGTACGGTCGGCGCATCCGGATCTGACCCCGAAACCCGTGTTCTGAATAGCGCACTTCAGAGCAGTTTCGGGATATATGCAGACCTTTTAATCGTCGTGAAGCGTGGCTTTTCCTTGATGAAAAGCCACTTAAGCCCGTGGTTTCGGTCGACACCAATTCCGTCAGTGCTATAGCACTGATGATGCTCGGGCCGCCTAAGCCTTTCGAAGAAAGCGACTGACTATTTGCGTGCCCAGAAGTGCGTTTCGGAACAGGCGCGCAGGCGTTCCGCGGCACTCTCCGGGGTGATGTCGCGCTGCGGCATGCCGAGCATTTCGAAACCAACCATGAACTTCCGCACCGTAGCCGAACGCAGCAGCGGTGGATAGAAGTGCGCGTGGATGTGCCACTCGGGGTGGCTCTCGCCATCGGTCAGGGACTGGTGAAATCCCATGGTGTAGGGAAAGCTCGTCTCGAAGAGATTGTCGTAGCGCGTGGTGAGCCGCTTCAGCGCATCGGCCAGCGCATCTCGCTCGTCGCCGCTTAACTCCGGCATCGCCCCCAGGTGCCTGCGCGAAACCAGCAGCACTTCGAACGGCCACACCGCCCACCATGGCACCAGGGCCGCAAAGTGATCGTTGGCGAAGACGACACGCTCACCGGCGGCAAGTTCGGTTGCAACGTAGTCGCACAATAGGCAGTGACCCGTCTTGGCCAGGTGATCGCGCTGAGCGATAGTTTCGGCCGCTGGCTCATCCGGTAAAAACCCTGTCGACCAGATCTGCCCGTGCGGGTGCGGATTGCTCGCGCCCATCATGGCGCCGCGATTTTCAAATATCTGGACATACTGGATCCAGTTGATGGAGCCGAGCTCTTCGTACTCGCGTGTCCATGCGTCGATAACGCGGCGAATTTCCGGCTGCGTCATGCGCGCCAGAGTGAGGCTGTGGTCGGGATGAAAGCAGAGCACCTTGCACAGTCCTCTTGCCGGTTCGGCGCGGAGTAGCGGAGATGCCTGTGCGTCGGTTCGAGGTGCAGGATCGGCTGCCACGGGCAGGTCGGGCAACAGCGCGGCGTAATCGTTTACAAACGAAAAAATAGAATCGTACTGCGGGTTCACGTCTCCGCCTGCACGCTGATTGCCGGGGCAGAGATAGCACGCGGGATCATACGTGACAGCCGAGGGCACAGTCTTCTGCGCAACCTCACCTTGCCACGGCCGCTCGGTGCGATGCGGCGACACCATCACCCACGACTGGCGCAACGGATTCCAACGGCGATGCGGATATTGCCACTTGCTTTCCATGCTTGCTCCCGCAGTCATTGTAAAAGGATGGGCGTCCACCGGCTCGATCAGGCGGACGCCAAGGACAGTTACTTGCGAAATGATTTACCGCGCTGCTTCAAAGCCTCGCGAAGAATGTCGATCGCCCTCGTCCCCATGCCGTGCAGTCCTGCCAGATCCTCTTCGCGCGCGTTCGCCAACTGATCGATGCTTGTGTATCCAGCGGCTGCGAGCGCGCGCTGCGCAGGCTTTGCAACACCTTTGGGCCAGGCCTCTTTTTCGGAAGACCTTCCGTTCTTCGTCATTGCCTGCCGCTATCGCCGCACCGGAAACACCGCACGCACCTTGCAATCGCGCAGATAAACCCCGGCCCAGAGGACAACACCGAAGATCACCGGAAACACCGTTTCAAAGGTCGGACTGCCGGCACGCATCTGGATAGCGACCGCGCCGCCGAGATATCCCGTCAGCAGCACAGCACCCAGGACATCTGTACGCGGAATGGCATAGATGATCGTACTGACAAGAAGCAGAACGCCGATGCTCGCTGCCTGGGACACAGGAATACCCAGCCGAGCGCATGCGTCGACCACGTACGGCGGCATCATGAACTTGCCAACAGCATCAAAGAGCATGAAAAGAACAGTGAGCCCCGAGAGCGCGCGCCCAGTCCACAGCATTCCCCTTGACTTAGCTTTGATATTCGCCGACGGCTGCTCCACCAATGCCGGCTGATTGCTCGTTGTCGCATTAGACATGAGATATCCCTCGTTTCCGCTTTGCCCGGTTGCCTGAAGGCCGAATGAGCATTGCTTGGGAAAATGGCCTTCAGAGCGTAGGGATCATGATGTGCGTGACCAGCTGCTCCGGTGGCGTCGTGCGCGGATCATTCACGTAATTCTCGATGGCGAAATCGTCGCGCACCTCAATCTTCTTTTCGCCCACGATCTCCCACGCGCGCCCCGATGCCTGAGGGAGATTATCGTACGGCCCGGTCAGCTCGAAGCGAACGTATTTGCCGCCTTGTATTTTTTCATACCGGAGCCCCTCGGGTAGTTTGACCGCCGGACCAGCGAGAGAGAACCCCGCCCGGTAGATCTTCGGGCCAATCTTGTAGAGAGCCAAGTATCCGGTGATCCTGTTGTTCTCAAGCAGGGCAGGCACCAGCGGATGCGCCTGCTGCCACGCGGCTCCTGCGTTCTCCATAAAGGGTCCGATACGCTCGACGAAGACGTAGTGCATCTCCGGCCAGTTCACAAGTGCGGGATGTTCGGTCAGCTTCATATTTTCATCGACTTTCACAGCGTCTCCTGTTGTGGGTTCGGATGGTTGCCGTTAATCGAGGCATTGCACGCCTCGCGGATGTAACCCCCATCCTTCTAATGGCCTACGAGCGTTTCCGGCGTCAGAACAGAACTCATTGTCCTCGATCAGCCTCAAGCCGTCGGCTTGGCCGGGGGCGGTAGCGCTGCCAGGAACCACTGTGCGAACTCCGAGCTGTACTGGTCGAGCAGTTCCCTCACCCGTCCGGCACTTTCTGAGCAGACAATCAGCCCGGCATGATGATGCTTCTTCATGCGCGTAACAATTTCCGGTGCGTTGAATGCGCTCATATCGGGCTCAGCGGTCTTCGCCAGGCAAAGGACGCTGCCCGCATACTTTTCGGTGAACTGCGGCAGCACATACGGCTCGCCGCGCAGATCGCAAACCTCTATCCGCGCCCATTCGCGCCACAGATCGATGCCGGTCGCAGCTTCAATGAGGTCCGAGATAAATGCTCCGCCAACGCGAGCCGCAATCTCGAGGAAGTAGAAACGGCCGTCCTCATCGGCGCGGATATATTCGCCATGCGTGACGCCACGCGCCATGCCCAGGTCGGGAGCAAGCCGCGCGTTGAGCGCAGTCAGTTCCTTCCATTCGCGGCTCTTGCGGTCCACGGTGCGGGTGGTGAATACACCGCCCTCGTGCATCACCTGCATGGGTGGCTTCCCGTATTGATGCACCGCCGAGAACACCACCTTGTGCTCGCTGATCACAGAATCGACGTGGAAGATGTCGCCAGGAACGAACTGTTCCAGCAGATAATTCGTTTGCAGGTCGCCCAATTCGTCGAGTGTGCGCCAGAGTTGTTCCGGCTCATAGATTTTGCGAATCCCCAGGGCCGACGCTTCGGCGCGCGGCTTCAGCAGCCACGGCCCGTGCACGCCCTTCAGGTAGGCGCGTAATTCGTCGTAATTCAGAACCCGGCAGAACTCGGGGACCAGGAAGCCGGATTCGCTGGCTCCGGTGCGCATGGCCAGCTTGTCGCGATAGTAAGCGGTCGAGGTAACGCCCATGCCGGGAATACGGGTGTGCTCGCGAATTTTGGCCGCGGCGTCGAGGTCAAATTCGTCGAGTGCGATCACGCGATCGAAATGGCGCCCGCGGGACATCCAGCACACGGTCCTGATCAGATCGTCGACCGTAAAGGCGTCGGGCATGAAGGAAATGTCTTCGAGGATCTCGTGCGGCCATGGCGCATCGCGCAGCTTTTCCACCGTAAGGAGGGTCGGCTTGACGCCCATCTCGGCGCACTGACGCATGAAGCCCTGCCCTTTTTCGTAGCTGGAAATACAGAGGAATCGTTTGATTGGGTCCGGCATTTTCCACCGCCTCTTGGGGTGCGGGTGAGGATAGTTCTACCATAGACGCTGCAAGCAACTACACAGCCTCCAGGAGCCCGATGCTTTCGGCAGACTCGATTGTCAAATTGCACGATGAAACGACCAGCGCGTGGCATGCGCTCCCTGGAACTGAGGAAGGTTCCGGTTCAGCCGATCCCTGGCTGGCCCGCGTTGCCCGCCAGCACCGCGCCAACTTCGACCTCTGGCATATCGAGGACAAAGCGCGGACACCAGGTGCAACCGACGCGCAGCTGGCGGATATAAAACGGCGCATCGACAGCACCAACCAGTTGCGCAACGACCTTGCCGAGGAGCTCGACCGCGCTCTCCTGGACTGGCTTGCCCCGCAGCGGCTGCCGGCGGAGGAATCGCCGCTTCACTCCGAAACGCCAGGGCTGATCATCGACCGGCTCTCCATCCTCGCCCTGAAGATCTACCACACCCGGGAGGAGGCCGAACGATGCGATGCCACTCATGAACACTGCGAGCGCAACCGGGCGCGGCTGGCCATTCTTACCGAGCAGCGCGCCGACCTGTCCCGTTGCCTCGATGTACTGTGGCGTGAGACGCTGACCGGTACGCGGCGCTTCAAACTTTACCGCCAGCTCAAGATGTACAACGACCCCGCGCTGAACCCTGCAATCTACCGCAACGCCCCATCTGAAACCGGTCGCTGACCTCTTCAGGCCGAGCCCATTGACGTGAAACGGGGTTATGGGTATAAAGAGGGCCTGTAGCGTTTCCGGGATCGCGTAAATCGGAAGCGAAAACCTGAAGTCAACGCGACCAGCAGAGAGCGGCGACCTTGACGGAACTTCAGACCGGTTTTATAAATCGTGGAAACGCCTTAAGAGGTGCAACTCGCAAACTCGGTGATCCTGCCGGAATCATCCGGTTCAACTTTGTGCTTAAGAACGGACGCCCCCCATTAAATCCATGACACATGAGGCCAAATCCGCGGCGCCAAGCCGCAAAAAAACTCCTCCACCGGCTGCCAAGCCCGGCAGTCACTCGAGCACGGCAACGGGACCTGTCTTCACGCAGTACCAGGCCGCCGTTCAGCTAGTGCAGCAAGGTAAATTCGAGAGGGCGATTGCCGCATTTGAGAAGGTGCTGCCGGTAGCGCCACCCGAGATCGTGGAGCGGTGCAGGATGTACATCAGCACGTGCCGGAACCAAATCGATAAACAAGGACTGGCGTTTCTCACTCCCGGCGAGCGCTACGACTATGCCGTATCGCAGATCAATGTCGGCGATTTTGAGGAGGCAGCCAGCCAGTTGAAGGGCATTCTTGCTGACGATCCCCGTGCGGACTTCGCCTACTATGGGCTGGCACTGCTCTATTCGATCACCGGCAAGACGCAGGACTGCCTGGAGAGCCTCACGCAGGCAATCGAATTGAATCCCAAAAACCGGCTTCAGGCGCGGTCAGACAACGACTTCCAGAGCATGGTGGACGATCCCCGCTTCACAGAGCTGCTGTATCCTGAACTTCCGTAGGGCGAACTTCGCCCACAGGCATTTTGTGACTCCAGGTTCGTCTTCGAAGTCTGCTTCACCCCGGCCGGGCGCCTCTGAACTAAGCTCCCAGGTGCCTGGCGTCCCCTCTTCATCTGCGCCTCTCCGTGTCGTTGCAATTGGCGGAGGCACGGGTCTATCCACACTCCTGCGCGGATTGCGACGCCACGTCGCTTTTCCCGATTGGCCGACACAGGATCCCTGCCACATCGCAGACCTCGCAGCAGTTGTAACCGTAACCGACGACGGCGGATCGTCAGGGCGGCTGCGGGAGGACTTCAACATGCTGCCGCCCGGCGACCTGCGCAATTGCATGGTTGCACTCAGCGCCGAAGAGGACCTGCTCGCAAAACTTTTTGCCTACCGTTTCAAATCGGGAAAAGGGCTCGGCGGACACAACTTCGGCAATCTGTTCGTCGCGGCCTTGACCGACATCACCGGCGACTTTGCGCACGCCATCAAGCTGGCCTCGAAGATTCTCGCCACACGCGGCCGCATCTATCCCGCAACCACATCGAATGCGACCCTGGTGGCGCGCATGGACGATGGATCGATTGTTCGCGGTGAAACCAACATTACCGCCAGCAAGCTGCGAATCGCCGAGTTGATGATCGATCCGCCCAATGCAGCAGCGATGCCAGACGTGCTTGAAGCGATCGATCGCGCCAACCTCATCACCGTGGGACCGGGCTCGTTGTATACGTCCCTCATCACCAACCTGCTGGTACAAGGCATTCCCTCAGCTTTGGCTGAGGCCAAAGGAGTCCGCGTCTACGTCTGCAACCTGATGACGCAGGCGAACGAGAGCCTCGGCCTCACAGCGTCAGAGCACATCGAGCGCATCTACGAACACACCCGCGCCCCCATCTTCGATTACGCCATCCTGAATACGGCGCCATTCTCGCCGGAGACACTGGTCCGCTACGCTGCCGAGCATGCATCGCCCATTGAAGTGGATGTCGAACGCATTGAAAAGCTAGGCGTCCGCTGCATCACCGGCGACTTCGCCAGCGAAGAAAACGTAGTGCGCCACGCCGCCAATCGGGTCACCGGCGCGCTGCTCGCACTGGGCCACAGCATCTCGCCAAATCGCGCCTGACCCACTGCACGTTCTCAACCCGCATCTGCGCCCCAACCCGATCAGAACTCGTGGAACAGACCACGATACATCATCTATTCACAAGTGACGCCTGGATTTGCCAATGGAGAACACGCTACATGTCCGTTGACGTCTCGGAACTTGACTTGATGCCGAGCGGCTATAGGGCAGCCGTGAAGGAAATATCCGGTTGGCCACCATGCGCCCGGAACTTGCAACAGAAGTCAGAATGGTCACAGGAGCGATGTCCGGCTCGCTAAGAATTAAGTCCCACGGCAGGAACAACTGAGTAAACCAGAAATTAACCTGATTCTTCGACCACAGGAAGTTAGAATTGGCCGGTATTGAACCGAGGAGAATATATGTCTGCCGCACCGGGCTCTGCTTTCCATTACCAAGTCGAAGAAACCAAGGATGATGAGCGGAATTTCATAGTCACGACCATCAAGTGCCACGGAAAACTGATCAGCGAAAACACGGATGAGATCCGCAAGGCTGTACAACCGCTGATACAGCGCGGGGGCCGCATCGCACTCGATTTCACGGATCTGGAATATATGGACAGTTCCGGCCTGGGAGCGATTGTAGGTCTCAAAGTCTCTGCAATAAACCGAGGACTCTGCGTGCTGGAGTTGGTGAACCTTACGCCTCGAGTGAAGAAGCTGCTGAGCATGACAAACCTCCTGCAGTTGTTTTCGTCTTAGAGCGGAGGATTCGCTAGACGCACTCTGGATCTTCACTACCCCACGCTGGTGTGGATTAGATCGGACTCGGTATTGGTCTCGATACCGAACGTTGAGAGTTGGTGGTCGCCTCACCGGACATTATCAAAAAACAGGTTCGGTCAGCGGCCCTCAACCCTCCACCGTTCTCTTCAACTGACCGCACGCCGCGTAGATATCTCGCCCCCGTGGTCGGCGCAGATACACAGGTACTCCTTCGGCGACGAGAGCGCGGCGAAATGCTTCCACTGCCTCCGGCTGGGGCGTGGTATATGCAATACCCGGCCCCGGATTCCACGCAATCAGGTTCACCTTCGCCGGCAATCCCGTACGCCGCACCAGCCGCGCGACCTCAGCAGCGTGCTGAGGCTGATCCGTGACGCCGCCCAGCAGGACGTATTCAAACGTGACCCGCTCTCGCGCGCGCAACCGAACGCCACGCACCGCGTCGACCACCGCTTCAATGGGCCACTTGCGATTGATCGGCATGATTTCGCTGCGAATAGTGTCATTCGAAGCATTCAGGCTGATGGCCAGCTTCGGACGGAATTCCGGCGGCTCTTCCGCAAATCGCTCAATGCCCGGCACGATGCCCGATGTGGACACCGTCATGCGTTGCGGGCTGAGGCCGACTTCCTCCACCAGCAGCCGCACCGCTGCCATGAAGCTCTCGTAGTTCAGGAACGGCTCGCCCATTCCCATGAAGACCAGGTTCACGCGATCCTTGCCGATCTCGGCGCCCTGCCGCTCGAGCACCGCAACCACCTGCCCGGCAATTTCACCCGCAGTGAGGTTGCGCTGCAATCCGAGTTTCGCCGTCAGGCAGAACTGGCAATTGACCGCGCAGCCTACCTGGCTGGATACGCAGATCGTCGCCCGATTCCTCCTGAGCGAAGCGGGCGCCGCCGAAAGCCCGCCCTGAGCTTGCCGGAGGGGACCTGCTTCTGCGCCCTTTGATCCGCTATCGGATCCATCCCCCGCCTCGCCCCCGTCGCCTTCGGGCATCCAGACGGTCTCCACGGTCAACCCGTCTCCCGATTGCCCCTGGGGTTGTCCCCCCACCAGGTAGCGCTCCGTGCCATCCACAGACTTGAATACCTGGGCAATCCGCGGCCGTCCCACCTGCCAGCCTTCGTCGACAAGTTTTTGCCGGAGCGCCTTGGGAAGCGTTGTAATGCCTTCAACTTCAACAATCCTTTGGCGATAGATGGCCTCAGCCAGCTGCCGTCCGCGCCAGCCCGGTTCCCCCAGCCGCACCATGCACTCGGCAAGTTGGCTCACACTCAAGCCAAAAAAACTTCGCAGGCTTCCGCCGAGCGGGTTCTTAGCGTCTAATGGGACTAGTTGTGAGTTCGTGGTCACGGCTGGGCCCAGAATAGAGCATTTCTACACCCCCTTGCAGCCTTCCGCGAATTCTCCGGTAAATTGCCTATCTTTGTATTTGAACGCGCGGCCGGTGAACGGGGCGGCCGTCTTGGCCCTCTTCTCCTCCAATCGATTTTCGACCGAGAGACGATGACAAATCTACGTAATCTTCGCCGTACCGTATTGCCGAACGGTCTGATCGTTTTGACCGAGCGGATGGAACACCTGCGGTCCGTAGCCATGGGCGTCTGGATCAAATCCGGATCTCGCTGTGAAGCTGCAGAAATCAACGGTATCTCCCACTTTGTGGAACACATGCTCTTCAAGGGAACGCGGTCGCGCTCCTCGTTGAACATCGCGCGCGAGATGGACTCGATCGGCGGCAATCTCGACGCCTTCACCGGCAAAGAGACTATCTGTTTCAACGTAAAATCGCTCTCTGATCATGTGCCCATCGCTCTCGACGTGCTGGCGGACCTCGTCCTGAACCCTGTCTTCGCTTCGACTGAAATTGAGCGTGAACGCAGTGTCATCCTCGAAGAGATCAAGATCGACGAAGACAATCCCGACGTCCTGGTCCACGAGCTTTTCACGCAAAATTTCTGGAAGGATCATCCTCTCGGCAAACCGATCCTTGGTACCACCAAAACCGTAGGCCGCCTGGATCAGCAAAAATTGTTCGAATACCACATCGGAAGTTTCCGCGGCGGGAACATGGTGTTCTCGGCGGCCGGGAATCTGGAGCACGATGCGTTCGTTGAAGCGGTCGCAACGAAGTTCACCGGGTTGCCGCCGGGCGAAGCTGTGCACGAGATGCAGGCTCCGCTGGCCAGCGCACGCATCATCCTGCAAAACAAGAAGTCGCTTGAGCAGGTGCAGCTCTGCATGGGCGTCCCCGCGCCGAAAATCACCGACGACAACCGCTTCGCCACGCTGATTCTCAATACCGTGCTGGGCGGCGGCATGAGCTCGCGCCTCTTCCAGACCATTCGTGAAGAGCGCGGCATGGCCTATGCCATCTACTCTGACCTGAGCCCCTACAGCGACACCGGGTCACTTTGCATTTATGCAGGGACTTCGGCCAACAAGGCGCTCGAAGTCATCGACCTGGTGTTGGCTGAGTTCCGCAACCTCAAGGAGGTTCCTCTCAGCGATGAGGAGCTGACGCGCGCTAAAGATCAGCTCAAGGGCAACATCCTGATGGGCCTCGAAAGCTCGAATTCGCGCATGGCCAACCTGGCGCGACAGGAGATGTACTTCCATCAGTTCTTTACGGCAGAGGAAGTCATTGCCCGCATTGAAGCTGTAGATGCCGATCAGGTGCAGGCCATGGCCCAGCGACTCTTTATACCCGACCGCATCGCCGTCACGCTCCTCGGCCGCCTCACCGGCATCAAGCTGAACCGCGACCGGTTGGTGTGTTGACGGCAGTGAACAGTGATCAGTGAACAGTGATCAGAGATTGCTTCGGTGATTTGTCAGCAATGATCGACTTCCCAAGTCTGCCCGTTCCCTGTCCACTGTCCACTGTCCACTGTCCACTGGAATCCTGCCCCGCAGGATTCCCGAGCGTTCCATTTCCCTTCTGCGTCTGCAGGTTGTAGGATTTTGTCGTATGGGGATAGCACTTCAATCTGTCCCCTGAGGCATGGGGTTCACATGAATTGCACGAATTTGAAGTTTGCCGGGCAGCACCGCGCGGGTGATCGAACCAGGTCAGCCGGCTTTACGTTGATGGAACTGCTGATCGTTATCTCCATCATCGTCATCCTGATGCTTATCGCAATTCCCACCGCGAACACCATCCGGAAACACACCGACGAAGTCTCCGCGCAGAAGTCTCTGCAGACCATTGAGCAAGCTCAGTCAATGTATGAGCAGAATTATCCGGTCACCGGCTTCGCATGCACGTTGGCAGCGCTTGGCGGCGAAACCGGTTCGGCTCCCAGCGCAACTTCAGCGCAACTGCTGAATGGACAGCTCGTCACCGGCGTAAAAGACGGCTATATCTTCAACATCACCAATTGCATAAAGTCGACGGCTAACAACAGCGAGCGCGTCACCAGCTACACCCTCACGGCAACACCGGCGACGGTCGGCCGGACAGGCGATCGCGGCTTCTGCGTCGAAGCAGGCGGCCCCATCAAGATGGATCCTGCCGGCGGCACCAACTGCACCCAGATGGTGCAATGAGCTCGTCCTTCGTTCTCAATCGAGCCAACAATCCCGGGTGCCCCATCCATGCGGCGTCTTCTGCCGCATGGGTGGGAAACCAATCCCCTCAGCTGAGCCTCCTCGTCGCTCTCCTGTCTTTCTTTCTGGCAACTGTCTTCTCTCCCAACCTTCAGGCACAACAACCACCACAAACCGCTCACGACCTCGCCCAGCGCGTCGATCACCACTACAACCAGCTCCACTCGCTCAAGGCCCAATTCACTGAAGACTACGAAGGCCTCGGCCGCGTCCGCTCCGAGAGTGGCACTCTGTTGCTGCTGAAGCCCGGCCGCATGCGCTGGGACTACTCCAAACCATCCGGCAAGCTCTTTCTCCTCGACGGCAAATACGCATGGTTCTACTCCAAAGGCGACCCGCAGGTGCAGCGCATCGATGCAAAGCAACTCGACGATCTGCGCTCTCCGTTGCGCTTTCTCCTCGGCCACACTCAGCTTGAAAAGGAGATCGATCACCTCGCCGTGTCGCCCGCTGCCAACGGCAGCTTCACCCTTGCCGGCATACCGCACGGACAGGAAAAGCGCGTGCAGCGCCTCGCTCTCACCGTGACTGCCGACGGCACAATCACCGCGATCGAAATCCAGGAAACCGACGGCGCCGAAACCCGCTTTACTTTCACCGGTGAACAGACCAACGCTCCGATGCCCGCGGCAAACTTCAAATTCACACCACCCGCCGGAGTACCGGTAGTAGATGCGATTCCGCCCGTCTAATCCCTCACCCTCGAATCTCGCGCTTTCCGAACGAGCCCTACACACTTTTCCGCCAGGCGTCCGGCGTCTGCCCCACTCGCTGCCTGAACGTCCGCACAAAGTTCACAGACGAGCGAAAACCCGTGAGAGCGCTGACGTACTGCACCGGCCACTTCGTAGTTCTAAGCAGATTCCTAGCCTTTGCCATTCTTTGATCGAGCAGGTACTGGTAAGGGGTCTGGCCCGTGGAGCTCCGGAATTCGCGAGCGAAGTGATAGGAACTAAGATTCAATTCCTGGGCAATCTTTTCGAGACCCAGATCCTCAGCAAGGTTCGCGTTCATGTACTCCATAGCCCGGCGTAGTCTGGGCATCGTAAGTCCCCCCTGAAACGTCCGTTTTTGTATATGGACCGTGGAATGGCGACGGAGAAGTTGTGTCTCCAACCCCATCACCAGGAGATCGGCATACAGGGTTCCAAGCGGCCAGTTCCGCTGAGCCTCATTGCCCATCTCCGTTACAACGTTACCCAGAGTCGGATCAAACAAAGACCAGTGCTCTTCAAACTCCGGCGTACGCACCGCACCGAGTTCCTGAGCGAGGTCGGCCAGGCCGTTGTTCTTTACGGAGAGGATTAGTCGCTTCGAGGGCCGCCGCCACTCCAGGCGATCTCGTGTGCCGGGAGGAAGCAGGATCAATGAACCCGGCCTTGTGTGCTCGACCTGATTTTTGCCTTCCGACCACCACTCATACTCGGCGTCGCCGGTCAGTTGCAAATGGAGACACAGATCGGGATGCTCGTGTTCCGGCACTTCTCCCGGCCGGACCACATGTCTTTCAAGGAGAACTCCCTTCCACGCCTGTACCCCGGATGGCGGGTCCTCGATGGAGCCGAGTAGAGGGACCAGGTGCTGGTCGCGCACGACAGAGATACGCCCTGTAGCGTTCTGCGTCTCATCATCCTCGGTCGGCAAGTTTCGCAAATCTCCGCAGGAATTGCATATCGATCCAGTGCTCCCCATTCAATACTGATGATCGAGGTCGGAAAAAGAGGCCGAATCGGGATGATCAGCACGCGTTTCATCCGCGCCGTCGGAGTCACTCCGGCCACGCTTGGACAGGAACGCAGAACTGTAAGTTGAGGCTCAGCGGTGAAACCGGCTGTTGCGATATGTAAAACCGGCTGAAGGGATATGTATCTAACCTTCAGGGTTGACTCTGAACGACGCCAGCCTTGCCGGTCTCCGGCCAGATGAGGTGAACGATGTTTATAGATGTTCTCGCTGTATTGTTGGCGCTCAGTCACGTTGTCACGATCGGTCTGATCCTCATGTGGCTCGGTCTGAAGAGACCAAAGAGCCGGAAAGAGTTCTGGGCCCGATTGAAGCATGAATTGTCGTCGCTTTCGCTGAGGGAACGCTAAAGCAAGTGCGAGCTGCCGCGATATGTGTTTCATTTCAGACAAGCTGCTTCTGCGATTGACAGGCGATCTGAATACGATCTCTAATTCGATTTCGGCTTCGCGCCAAGTACTTTTTCCCAGTCGGTCGGACCGTCCACGAATCGCCGATGCAGCGTTGCCAGCAGTTGTGCGTTCCCCGCTGCCAGGTATTCGTAGGCGCGCATCCACTCATCGCCGCTCTTCCAACCGGTCTGGGTCAGGCGAACGGCCGTCGAATTCCCGCGTGGCTCAAACTGGAAAACCGCGTGCGTCCGGGCTGCCCTGACCTGCGGAAACTTGTCCGGCGCGAGCGCGGAAATCACGATCTCCTTCTCCGGAATGAAACTCACAATCGTTCCGCCTCCGGTGCTGCCGCCGGGAAAATGAACCAGCCAATCCCCGCCCTGCCTCAAGTCGACAGTCGCATTCGGAAACAGCCAGGTGCTCAATCCCTCGCTTGTCGAGAATGCCTTCCAGACTTCCGAGACAGGCGCCGGAACTTCGACCTCAATCACAAGTTGCCGTGGCGGCTCGTGAACAGCGGTTGGCGATGCGCTTTGCCCAGCAGCAAATCGTGCAGGAACAAGGCCGAGCAACAGGAACGTAAACAGTAGTTTGTGGTTTTTCATCGTATTTAGTTGATCGTTCAAGTAAAATACTGGCGAGCAATATCCGTTCTGTCAAGAAAAAATCATGCCGGCTTCGAAAAATTCTCCATCAACCCGTGACCGCCTGATCAACTCAGCCCGTTTTCTCTTCTGGGAACGCGGTTTTGCCGGAACCAGCATGGCAGAACTGCTGGCCCATGCCGAGGTCAATTCCGGCAGCTTCTATCACTTCTTCGACAGCAAAGAGGCGCTGCTTCGCGCCGTCCTCGAGCAATACATCGAATTGCTGCGGCCCATGGTCGTCGATCCCGCATTCGCCAAAGCGTCAGAACCCCTGGAGCGCGTCTTCGCGATTCTAGCCGGTTACCGCGAGCGCATCATCGCCACTGGCAGCCAATACGGTTGCCCACTCGGACGACTGGCACTCGAGATCGATCCGGAAAATGCCCCGGCCCACGCCCTGATCGCACGCAATTTTCAGGGATGGATTGAGGCTGTGCGCGAGTGCATCGTCGCAATGAAGGACTCCATGCCGTCCAGCACCGACGTCGATGCACTAGCGACGTTCGTGCTCGTGACGATGGAAGGCGGAGTGATGCTGTCACGCTCCTACCGCTCTGTGGAGCCTTTCGATCGTGCCGTCGCGCAGCTTCGCGAGCACTTCCGCTTGCTGATCAGAGAGTCAGGAAAGAAAATGGCGCGGTGAGTCAAACCCGCGCCAATTTCGGTCGACCGCTCTCAGTACCAACAAGTCTCAGTAGCCGTACGGATACGCGGGTCGGTACGCCATCGTGTTGGGATAGACAATCGTTCTGGTTGGCGACCACATCGCAACCGTGGGTGGCCCATACATATACACCTGCGGCGGAGGCGGAGCGGCATACACATAGACCATTGGCGCGGGAGCCACATACATCGGCATCACATAAGCCGCTATCGGAGCCGGTGCAACATACGATTGCTGCGGCGCCTGGTACTGCTGTTGATATTGCTGCGGCGGCTGATACGACTGTTGATACTGCTGCGGTGGAGGTTGATATGCCGGTGGCGGCGGCTGGTAGGCCGGCGGCGCTTCGTCCTGCGCCACTTGCTGCTGCGGCTGTTCCGGCGGAGCGTCGTTGTAGGCGCTCGGTTCGCGACGGTAGAGACCCGAAGGATCGCGATCCGGATCGTCGATAACGGGCACTTCCATGTCATCCATCACCTTGAGCGTGAGCCGCGTCTCGGTCTTCAGGGTCGGTCTCGGCCCGCGCCGTGGCAGGTTCAGCAGGTCGATCGGCCACAGAATCGGAATCGACCACTCCACGATGTCGCGCGTGCGGTGGCCTTTGCCGAGGATCCTTCCCTCGCGATCCACAGCGAAACCGGGCACATCCACCACTCTCGCCGACACGGGGATGACGGTGCGCGGTTCAATCACCATGCGATCGAACTTCAGCTCCATCCATCCCTTGCCGACAAAGTGTCCCGGGTCCCGGTAATCCTCAAACCGGCCCTCCAGATACGTGTTGAACGGTAATCGCGCGGATCCGTTTCGCGTCGACATACCCGCCTGGCAAAGAACCGGATCGCCAATGGCGGTTGTCTTTGACGAGATCTTTGTCTCGGAAACCGTGCAGCTGATCAGTGAGCCGGCGGGCAGTATCTGCCTGCTGGCGTAAGCAGTGAGCGTTGGAGACAGCAAGAGAGTGCAGAGAGCGACATGAACGCTCTTCATAGAAGGCCTCCTGGAGCAAGAGAGGCTCACCCACAAACTCAAGGCGAGGCTCGGCTACAGCAGTTTCGGAATTGCTGTAAAGCGAAAGCACTCACTTAAGTGGCTTGTTCATCAAGAAAAAGCCACCCTCGACGAGCTCAAAAAATCCACGCGTATTCCGAAACTGCCCTGATGGTTGCGGTTAGCCCTGCGTGGGCCAGAGAGAAATCAGAGGAGTACCGAGCAGTCGTGCCCTGCGTTGCATCGAGAAGTGACGCACGTCTCGCTTAAATTGAACAGCCGCTCAAGTGGTAAATGCCGATTGTGGATCGGAGTTCGCCGCGGAAAAACTCCGCGCGGAGATTCGGGGGAGAATCTGTCGCGCTCGGAACCCCCGTGGCTATGCAGGATTCTGATGCAACCGTGCACAATCCGTTGTCCAGCGAGAACACCAGAGAATTTCAAAAGTTGTTGTAGAGAAAAAATATTTTCTGAAGCACACGGCTCTGAAGATTCGAAAATCGCGAAGCGCCGCGCCAAGGAGCAATCTTTCTTATTCCCTGTACCCTAATCCCTGTCCACCGTCCACTGCTCACTGCTCACTGTCCACTGTCCACTGCTCCCTGCTTTATTCGTATCGCAGCGCTTCAATCGGATCCAGGTTCGCCGCGCGAATCGCCGGAATCATCCCGCTCACCAGT